>OCHE01000086.1_pt1 | contig 148619 bp, 131 predicted proteins | sample 1538681 | NCBI WGS metagenome assembly OCHE01 (sample SAMN04571717, study PRJEB22368) | human gut metagenome | biome: human gut; material: stool | host: Homo sapiens | place: Luxembourg | collected 2012-08-17
TGATACCCGTAAGTATCATTCCAACAATTATCTATGCGACTTCATGTCGCACCCAGGGTACCTCCAAATGATGCACCGCCACTGCCCTCTGTTGGGCATTCACACCTGTGCCGAGCATGGAGGTAGAACCGAACAGCACACGGATAGTGCCGTTGTTCATGCCCTCAAAAATCTTCTTCCTTGCCTTTTCGGTCTTGGCGGTTTGGATGAATTGTATCTCATTGGCCGGAACACCCATTGCAACCAACTTGTCCTTGATGTCTTGGCAAACATTCCACTCATTAGGCTTGTAAGTGGAAAGGTCGCTGAAAACGAACTGTGTACCACGGTGAGCGTTTGATTTCACATAATACTCATATATGGTCTGTGCGCAGCGTGAGGCTTTGTTTGTAGGGTCATCGCTGAACTGGTCACTCAACAGACGCATATCCAACGCCATCTTCCTTGCCACGTTAGTAGCAATCAGCATCTTTGCCTTGTCCATGTGTTCGGGCGCAGGGGCTTCCAAGCCCAAATCCGACCATTCACCGCTGTTGGCAAAACGTACCAACCGTTCTATCATCGCCTCCTGTTCCATGGTCGGTTTGTCCGAAAGGAAACGCACGTTCTTGTCGGGGATATCAAGATTTATCATTTCTGCCGTGCGGTAATCCGTGATTTCACGCAGGAAAGCCGCCAATTCCGGCACTTTGATGTAGGTGCGGAAACGCTCTTTGCGTTTGATAGAACCTGTCACGTTCAACTCGTAGTCAGTCGTTTTCTTAGTAAATATAGCAGCCCATGCGTCAAAGCAACTCACACGCTGCTTGGCAAGCTCTTTCGGGCGCAAGTACTTGAAAAGCACGTACAATTCGGTCAAAGCATTTACGACCACCGTACCCGACAGGAACGTAGCCCCCAAGTCCTTTCCTGTGCGTTCTTGTATGTCACGGATGGCAATCAGCAGGTTCATAGCACGCTGTGAACCTTGGTTGTTGCCGATGCCCGCAACCCTCGTGTGGCGTGTCTGGAACATCAAGTTCTTGAAGTAGTGGCATTCATCTACAAATATGTGGTCTATGCCCATCGTATGAAAGTCTATGCCTCCGTCTTTCTTCTCCTCAATGCGTGTTTTCAACGACAGGAGGTTTGCCGACAGGTTCTCTTGCCGCTTCTCCAACGCTTTCTGCATACGGCGGTTGCGCCACCCCATGCCGCTTTCTTCCAGCACCTGCAAGGAGCGTTCCACATCGTCAAGTTCCTGTTGCATGATGCCGAACATTGTTTCTTCCGACTGCGGTATCTTTGCGAACTGGTCATGCGTCAGAATGATGCAGTCCCAATTATTGTTCTTGATTTTGCTGAAAAGTTCCTCACGGTTGGCAGGGGTGAAGTCCTCCTTGCCGGGATAGAGCAACTTTGCCGATGGGTAAGCCTTGCGGAAACAGTCGGCTATTTCATGCACGTTAGCTTTCAGCCCTATTATCAAAGGCTTCTGTACCAACCCCAAGCGTTTCATTTCGTATGCCGCCACGCACATCACCATTGTTTTACCTGCGCCTACCTCATGCCAGCACACACCGCCGCCATTCTGCTTAATCATCCAGATGGCGTCTTTCTGCGAGGGGTATAAGTCATCGTAAGGGAACTGTGCAAAGGAAAGGCGGGGGAATGTTTGCGCCGAACCGTCATAGGACGGGCGCACATAACAGTTGAAACGCTCGTTGTAGAGCCTTACCAACTCGTCACGGACGGCGATAGGCTGGCTGTCAAGCCAAGCGTTGAACTTGCCCCTTATCTCCTGTATCTTGGTTGCCACCTCCTGCATGGCTTCTTCATCGGGTACTTTCACCCATTCACCGCCACGCATCACCTCTTTTTTTATTTCGGGTATGGTGTCATGCAGGGCATGGGCAAACAGTTTCTCGCCTGTGTAACCGTGCGAGGCATAGATGTTGTATGCGGCAGGGGAATATCCATGTAAGGAAATAACATAGGTGTCGTTCACGTCAAAGTACACCACATCGACCTTGACATCAAACAGGTATTCGGCAAAGTCGGCATAGACTTCTGTCGGAATCCACCGCTCGCCCATGTTGAAGTCAAGCTCCTCATAAGGTATCAGTTCTGGCGTGACCTCTTCCAACGCCCTTACCGTCTTTTCAGTCCAAGCCCTTGCCTGTCCTGCAAGGCTATGGATATGTCCGGCGAACGCTTTGCATTTCTCCACCACGTTACCTGCAAGTATGCGCCCCTTTTCTTCCCATGCGCTGGTTTCGGGGTTGTAGAACATTTCGCCCTCCAACGCCTCTATCACCTCGCTCTCGCTGCATCCTGTCGATTGCGCAAGGTAAACCATATCCACCCTCCCGTAATAGTTCAAGCTGCTTGCCAACGCTTCCATCGGGGCAAGGCGTACCGATGTGTCTATTTTCTTGAAAGCCACAGGCTCGCGCATGATGTCGGATTTCACCACCTCGCCACGCACTTGCATTTCGATGGAATACACCTCCAACCCTAAGCTGTCAAGCATTATCAGTTCCTTGTTGCCGTCCGTATGGAAGTTGCCCCACTTGGAAACAAACGCATCGTAAGCCTCATTCAGCCGCTCACGGAGCATCGGTTGCTCTTCTCTTGTTTCCGCTTCACTCTCCGACAACTCGAAGTAAGCCTTTCGCACAGGAAGATAGTCCTTTGCCCGTTCCATGTCCGCACCATTGACTTTTATAGGATTAAACCATGCGGTCATTTCGGAAAAACGGTCGGTTCTTCTGCTTTGTATAGTACCAAGTTGCCCCTCGAACAGCACCAACGCACCGTCTTTCATCCAACCGGGCATTTCGTCCGTGTAGGGTCGTTTGCCTGTGTTTGGCTTGTACTGTGCCGCTGCCGTGGCTTCCCCGAAAAGGTCAAAGAGGGATAGCATCGCTCCCTGCTGCGGCTGCGCTTGCTTTTGCCCACCAAACAGGGAGGGCTTGAAATAATGGGTGAAATTGGCTCTCAATATCTCGGCAAGCCGTTGGTGTATGGCTTCTTCTGTGCCGTTCCACTCGTACTTGCGCACCAACTTGCCGAATTGGTTTGTGCCGATGGTCGTGCCTGTGGACAACGTGCTTTGTGGTAAGGAGAATGCCTTGTTTGCGTGTTCTGTTTCCAGCCCCTGCGATGTGCGCTCCCTGCACGTTTCCAAGAACAGGCGTTCCCTTGTGGTGAGGTTTTGCTTGTGGCTGTCCTTTTGCAAGATGATAAGGTCGCTGCCTACCTCGATGCCGCCGGTCTGCATGAAAAGCGTGTCGGGCAAGCGCAGGGCGGTGATGATATGGGCGTGATGCACCAGATAGTCACGCACAAAGCGATTGGATGGGCTGTCAGCCACGCCCCTTGACGTGATGAAAGCCAGCAAGCCACCCTCATTTAACAGTTCCATCGCCTTGATGAAGAAATAGTTGTGAATGGCTTTAAGGGATTGTTTGTAAGGCGTTCCCCTGCGTTCAAAGTCCGCATCGAACACGTTTATCGTGCCGAAAGGTATGTTGGACGCTATCACATCGAACGTGTCGTATTCCAACTCCTGCGCCTTTATGGTTTCAAAGCCGCCAATGACCGCTTTTGTATCAGGTTGCAAGGCTGAAAGCACAAGCCCTGTCGCCAAGTCCTTTTCAAACGCTGCCTTGTAAGTGTCGGGCATGGAAACTGGCAGAAAGCCGCCAATTCCTGCGGACGGTTCAAGAAAGGATTTCATTAACAAACCGTTGGCTTGGAACGTGGCTCGTATTTGGTCGGTCACCGCCTCTATGAGAAATTTCGGGGTATAGAAAGCGGTAAGGACGGATGCCTTTATGCTATCCACAAGCTCCCTGTATAGTGTTTCGTCGTCTTGTGCTATGGCTTGCAATACGCACACAAGATGGTCTAAAGTCTGTTTCATCTTGTCGGACATGGGGGCATTTGTTCCTAAATCCAATACTTCCTTGATGCCCCCAAATCCCGAATACAGGGAGAGGGTTTCACGTTCGGCTGCTGTCGCCGTCCTTTTCTCGTTCCGCACCCGATAGGCTGTTTCGATAGCTGCTGTGTTCGCCGCCAATGCTTGCAATTTGTTGTAGTTCATATTCTTCATATTTGACAGATTTTGTTCTTTCCCCTGCTATCGGCCATATTTCGATGGCTCTTGTAGGTTATTTTTCTGCCTCCGGAATGGGGCGGAATGGCTTTTCGGCAAATCGGACGGCAGAAATACGCTTGGAGTGAAGCCCCAAGGAAGATTTCTGCCAAGGCCGGTTTGCAACGGCAAGCCACGCCACATTTATTTTGCAGCAAAATAACCTGCGAGGCATCGAATGGCAGGATGACAAAAAGATGAAAGGGTAGAAAAGGAGATATACTACCCTAAAACAGTATATGTTAAGTGGAATATAAAAGGGATATAACAGGCTCGGCTTGCAAAAAAAAAGAACTGACGGGTTGCCGGGCAAACTAAAGGGGAACTCGCCATTTCCTTGTCAGCGGACTTGTACGCCGGCAGGAAAGGGTGTGTTCACGTTTGCCCATGCCGCAGAAGCCTCGCCGCCGTTTACAGCGGCATGGCCTGCGGCACAGCCCGTCATACCTGTGATATAGGGCAAGCCGTGGGTATCAAAGATGGATATAAGTGGGATGGGCTTTTATAAAAGGGATGTAACAGGAGAAGGCAGGGAGGCAGGGCACACCGGGAATATTCCCGATATGCCTTACCTTACCCAATGGTGATTAAGCACTAATCTGCTTCCTAATCAAGTTCATATTGCTGTTTACAAGGTTGACGATGCGCTCGTGGTATTCTGTGTTTTTGTTGCATAAGCCACGGCTTTGTACCACGCATAATCTTTCCAAGTCAACCTCCACAGTTTCAATACGTTTCCCATCAATGGTAGCCGATAATATCAGCGAGTTCTCCTTGCGGTAGTATGCGTTGGCATATACACAATGGTGCATCAGCGTACCCTCTTCCGCTATCTCGGCCACGCTTTCCAACACTCTGACTTTCAGCGTTCCGTCCGTGATGAGGATGCCGAAGAACTTGCCTTTCTGCAACAGGTACTCTTTCTCATATTGGGCGGCTTCCTTTCGGCGCAACGCCAGACGTTCACGTTCCTCCTTGCGGTTGCGCTGTTCCACCAATTTGTCGTGTTCCGCTTTCAAGTCGGCAGGGCAGACATATTTCGGGCTGCGTGTGTCCTTGCCCATTCGCCTAAGCAGGTCGATGGTATCGCACCACATTGAGCCGTCAGTAATGGTATAGCCATTCCGCAGGCAGATTTTCACAGACGGCCAGTAATCGTCCAGACGAGTTGATGAGTGCAGGCAATAGCGCAACAGGTCATATTGTCCGGCTTTCAGTAGAGTTTCAACTTTCGGGTCGGTCAGCAATGCCGGTATGAGTTTTGCCGATTCAATGTCTTGCAAGTCGCTGCGGAAACCGTTTCTTTGCAAAGTGTCGATAACGCTGTATCTCGGATAGGTGTCAAAAGTGGCAATATGGCGGTACACTTCGTTGTCTCCCCGAATGGCCATTGGCGAAACGAAAGAAAAGGTGTCCATGTACCTGCCCAATATGCGCTGAATGGCTACAAGCGTCTGTTTGCCTTTGTCGTTCCACCAATACTGCCCGATTTCCAAGGCGTAAGGGTGCGCCTTGCAGCCTTTCTCCATTTCCACCACAAGCAGGAACATTCGCAGGGTTTGGTACTTCCCACACTTGTCAAGCAGGGTAAAATATGCCTTTTGCCGTATTTTGCGGACAAGGGTATTCTTGACCTCCAGCTTTGCGTGGCACTTCGGGCAGGTGCAATGCCCTGTCGCTTTTTCTCTTACCCATTCATGGCCGCAGTCCATGCAGGTTGTCCGACCCTTGGGCAGTCGGTGTGCAAAATGGCTGACACACTCACGGAATGCCCAAGCAAGCTGTGCCTTGCTCAAGGGGCGGAGCTTGCCGCTTTGGGCAAGTACAGCTTTCTCGAATTTGTTGCGTGGTTTCATCGTTCAAAAGCCGAATAAGTTAGGTTCTGTTTGTTTGGTCTCCTGTGGTTTTGCCGCCGACTTGCTCTTACGTTGCTGCATCTTGCGCAATTCCTCGGCTTGGTATTGGCTGATAGCCCTCTGCCGCGCCTCGGCTTTCTCTTCCTCGGTCAGTTCAATACGGTTGTTGACTATCACCTCGCAGTTGACGGGCTTGCCTATGTCTATGATGTCCTCGTCATAAAAATGGCAGGCGAGCGAATACACGTCATCGTCAGCCATGCCGACACAGCCCTCATTGGCCATTGCTTTGACTTGGTTGAGTATGAACGTGATGCAATCGTCCAAGTTCTTGTTTTCCTTGACATAAGCCACTGCAAAGAATTCGTCCGTCTTGGCTCTTTCGTCCAAATAGCTCTTGATGGCCTGTTTGAAATGTTCTGTTCCTCTCATAGTTGTCATTGTTTGGTGGGTTGGATATAATAGATGTCGCAGTCCACTACCTCTGTCGGCAAGCCGAAAGCAGGGCAAGGTGAAAAATAGGGTTGCAAGTTGCATCCATCGTCCATGACGGGCGAAACTACTTGTACGCCCATGTCCTTGTACCAGAAGTCAATGTTTTGTAGTTCTTCCTCTGTCAGTCCGCTTGCATCACCATTGACAAGGTAGCACAGGCTCCATGTCGGTATTTTTTCGGTTGTCTTTTCCATATGTGTATGCTTTGGGGTTAATCAATCTCTATCTCGTCAGGATAAACCACTATCTCCGCTCCGCTGCTCACTTGGACGATATAGCCTTTGTCGGTCAGTCCGACTATGGTCGCCGAGCGGTAACCTTTCCACGGGGTCAGCAGCCAGCAATGCTTGCCGTAATCCTCGAAATCTTCTCTGTAGTCGTAATCGTACATATTGATGTCTGTTTAAGATGTTATACTTTCCCCTTTCATCGGTCCTTCTTGCCGTGACCGATTTTGGAGTTTTATCAATGCAGGGCCACGGCTATCGGAAAAGCCTCATGCGGCGGTTTTTCTTGCCAATTACGCTCCGCAGGGAGGAAGAATTTGCAAGAAATCCATTTCAGACCGCCAGGCATCAGGCGCGATGGCCGACCTTTGCATCAGTAAAACCAAACGGTGACGGCAGGAGGCGGGATAAAGAATGGCCGGTATAACAAGTGGAAATCGGTATAACAGGCGGCAGCCTATTTTTCAAAAGGAACAAGGCCCCAAGTGCGTTGAGCATGAAAAAAGCGGCCGAAGCCGCTCTTTCCTGAGGTGGAAACGGTCTATGCCGCCTCCTTCTGTTTTTTGGTGCGAGCCTTGGGTTGGGGTTTCTCGGCCTTCTCCGGTTTCTCTACTGCCTCGTAGAACTTCTTGGCCACGAACTTGATGCCGTTCTGCTTGACACCGTTCCTGTCAGTCCACTCTTCGGGCTTCAGATAGCCCTCGATGGTAAGCAGCGTACCCTTTTTCAATAACTCGAATGATGCGCTGCCGCTCTTGCGCCAGGCTTCCACGTTGATGAAAGCGGATACGCGGTTGGTGGCGTTGTCCTTGGTCTCCTTGCGGCCGATGGCCATCGGGAAACGGGCTACATCGTTGTTGGTGAACGTGCGGATTTCAGCGTCCTTTGCTACGAAACCTGTGATGATGAAAGAATTTTCTACTTGCTTCATGACTGTAAGTTTTTAGAAGTTGAACAATTAATTTTTACGGATGCAAGAAGATATTGCAGGCGTAGGGCAGCACCAAGGGAGGCACGCAAATACGCAACATTTTATGTGAAGCGGAAAATGTCGGAAGATTTTCGCGGCACGCCATTGGTCAGAACGGCAGTGTCCCGTAACGCCGGAGGCGTGCTGCATTATATCTTTGCATCATGGAAAAATATTGTGGCTTCGGTAAACGCACGGCCATGCAAGAAGCAACATGGAAATTCAGTCACAGGTTGTGATGAAGGATGCCAATAATCCGCCTGCCAAAAGAAAAAAGCCCGTTCCGATGGCTATGCAACGGGCCAAGGATGAAACGGCGATTCCAACTACCTCTTTCATTGTGGAAGCCGCAAGGGCAGACGCGATACCGATATTGTCAGAAAAGGCCGCTCTACCATTGGAGAGGAGATGCCTGAAGATAAGACTGACGGATAGGGAATGTGGACAGAACAGCCGTCAGTGTGCCAGTCCGAGGCTGCAGGGAAAAAATAAAGGAAGAATGCCATGCCCATCAACCCAAACCAAGATACGATGGAAGCTAGGCTCATGACTGCCATTGGGAAAGAGGCCCGGTCGCCTTTGGCGAAAGGCAAGCCAATAAAAGGCGTAAAAGTGTGGAAACTCATAAAACAAGGACGGACAAGCGCATAAAAATGGTATTTTTGCAAACCGAATGGTAATGCAACAAAAGAACAGGAAATGGAAGATTCACATAAAACAGTCATCAATGAATCCGGAATAGAAAAGGAGGACGGGGTAAGGCTCATCCTTTATTCGGCCGACCTGAGCAGCGAACTGCCGTTGGACTTTGCCGATGGTGGCATCCGTGCAGGCTTTCCCTCACCGGCACAGGACTACATGACCGAAAGCATAGACTTGAACCGCGAATTGGTGCGCCATCCCGCCACCACGTTCTATGCCCGTGCCGTAGGCGATTCGATGAAGGATTGCGGCATTGACGACGGCGACTTGTTGGTGATAGACAAGGCCATCGATCCGCAGGAGGGTGACATCGTGGTGGCCTACATTGATGGGGAATTTACATTGAAGCGGGTAAAGTTTGATGTCAAGGGTGATTGCCTTTGGCTGATGCCCGCCAACAAGGACTATCCGCCTATCAAGGTGACGGAAGAAAATAATTTCATCGTGTGGGGAGTATTGACTTACAACATTAAACGCCAATATCGGAGGAAGTGAATCATGTTCGGTCTAGTGGATTGCAACAACTTCTATTGTTCGTGTGAACGGGTCTTCAATCCGGGATTGCGCACACAGCCAGTGGTGGTGCTGTCTAACAATGACGGTTGCATCATTGCCCGCAGCAACGAGGCAAAGGCGTTGGGCATAGAAATGGGTACGCCTTTTTACCAAGCAAAAGAATTGCTGGAGCGTGAAAAGGTTGCCGTGTTCAGTTCCAATTACACACTTTATGGTGACATGAGCCGCAGGGTGATGATGCTGCTTTCGGAATTCACGCCCGAATTGATGCAATATTCCATCGATGAAGCTTTCATCGACCTTACAGGCATGGGCGGTGGAGAAGCATTGCGTGAGTACGGCAAACGCATCGTGCGTACCATTGGCAAGGGTACAGGAATCCCGGTAACGCTTGGCATAGCTCCGACCAAGACCTTGGCAAAAGTGGCAAGCAGGTATGGAAAGAAATACAAAGGTTACGGGGGTGTCTGCCTGATTGACACCGAAGAAAAGCGCATCAAGGCATTGCAAGGTTTCGACATCGCCGATGTGTGGGGCATTGGCAGACGCTCTGCCAAGAAGTTGGAATACCATGGAGTCAAAAACGCATGGGATTTTACGCAGTGGAGTGAAAGCCGGGTAAGACGGTTGCTTACCGTCACAGGTGTGAGGACATGGAAGGAACTCCGTGGCGAAAGTTGCATAAACATCAGCGAACTGCCCGAAAAGCAGAGCATCTGTACCAGCCGCAGTTTTCCCGACAAAGGTTTGTCTGAGTTGGAAGTGGTGGAAGAAGCAGTAGCCAACTTTGCCGCTTCATGTGTCCGCAAGTTACGTGAGCAAAAGAGTCGTTGCTGCCAACTGACCGTATTCGCTTATACCAGCCGTTTCCGCAACGATGTGCCAAACCATATTATCAACCGCACAGTTACATTGCCCATGCCCACTAACGACCAATTGGAGTTGGTAGCCGCAGCAGTCCAAGCTCTCCGCTCCGAATGGCGTGAGAATGGAAGTTACCACTACAAGAAAGCCGGTGTCATCATTTGGGGCATCACCCCCGACACGACAGTACAGACCGTCCTCTTCGACCCGATTGACCGCGCCAAGCAAGCCCGTCTCGCAGCAGCCATCGATGCCATCAACCACAAGAATGGTTTTAACACCGTGAAAGTTGCAGTCCAGGGCGCGGATAAACGCTGGCACCTGAAATGCGAACACAAGTCTGCCCAATACTCCACAAACCTCAGCGAAATCATCAGAGTCAAAGTCTGAACAGTATTTTTTTGCCTTCCAAAAAAGAAAGGCGCAACAGACAAAGAGGTTTAGTCCATTCCTTGTACCATATATACAAGACTCCAACAAAACCTATCTTCTTAAACCTTTCCCAAGAAGCAATGTCACGCCAACAAGTTTAACTCAGTCCTTGTACCATATATACAAGATGTCATTAAACCTATTTTTATAAACTACCATTCATTGCAATAGCAATTCTTCAAGAGGTTTACTCCGTTCCTTGTATCATATATACAAGATTCCATTAAACTTATTTTAGGACTGCCATTCAACTCAGAAGAAATCCAATTAGAGGTTTACTCCGTTCCTTGTACTATATATACAAGAATACTCTAAACTTATTTCTTAAACTCCAGCCCGTATAATCAAGCAAGGAGAGAATATCTGAGCAAGACCAGAAACAAGCACCAGCAAAAATAGCTGCAACTTTTTCTTTTGGAAGGCAAAAAATCAAGTTGAATCCACTACTTTTGCTGGTCTGATAAGCGCATCTTCTTGCTCTTGCTAAGACGATATTTTCAATCGGTATGTTACCGCTTTGTTATTGGTATTTTTGTTATTTCTTTTATATTACTGAAATTCAATCACATATACTCGAATGATTTGTTTGGCACTGCTTCCGGACCACCTTCTCAGCACGGTGTTTTACTACGAAACTGCCGAACCCTCTCAGGTACACATCTCACCTTTAGTCAATGTTCTTTTAACACTGTTCATGAGTCCTTCCACTATCTGAAGCACTTCTTTTCTGTCCATTCTTTTTTCAAGGATATCTCATTTACAATTTCTGCCTTAGTCGTTTTTTATCTATTTTTAGGGCTGCAAAGATACCGAGAGTTTATTAAAGAGAAAATGTCCGGAATAAAATTTGTTCAACGACACGTTTTGTCGCTTACCTTCAATATCTTTGCCCATAATAAAATCAAATTCATAATCATATGGGGAAAAAGCTGGAAAGATTACAGCGTATGCTGGTTATCATCAATAAATTGAAAGGGCTTCAACGGTATGTACCCCGTGAAGAACTGGAAAATTATGTGACACACCGCATGGAAGAACGTGGTGGAATGCCTGTAGACCTCAGAACATTGCAACGGGACTTTAATGCAATAGAAGAGATGTTCGGCATTCGCATCTGTTTTGACAAGAAACGAAACGGATATTATATCAATGAAGAGGATGGCACGAAAAAAGAACAATATGAAAGGCTCCTTCTCAACTTTGATATACTGAATGCTTTGGATACCTCTTCAGGCCTTCATACTTATGTAATTGCAGAACATCATCGTCCGGTAAATAATGAATATCTGCCACTTCTAATCAAGGCTATTAAATTCTCACATCCTATAACTTTTAAATATATGTATGTCCGGGAGAATGGAAAGGTGCGTGAAAAAGAAGTACTGCCACACTATTTGAAAGAAGACCAATACCGATGGTATCTTCTTGCTTATGAAGAAAACGTATTGAAAACTTTCAGTGTGGACTGTATTATTGCCCCTCAGATATTGTATGGAAAAACATTCAAGCGCAATATGGACATAGACATAAACAGCCTTTTTAAAGATTGTTATGGCATTTGGAACCAGACGAATATTCCTATAGAAGAGATCGAATTGAGTTATAGCCCTTTGGATGGCAGTTTCTTGAAGTCTGTTCCATTGCATCATTCCCAAGAGATCATTGTAGATGATGAGAAAGAATTCCGAATTAGGCTGCATCTCCGTATTACCAATGATTTTGTGATGGCCCTGCTTTCAAGAAGCCGTTCGCTGACAGTCATCAAGCCTCTACATCTGAGGGAGCAGGTGAAGGCTGTCTATGAAGAGGCACTGAAAAGAAACAGATGACAAAAGTCGTTTCCTGAACATACCCCTCTAAAAACCAAAGAATATGAACAACAATTCTTACTGGAGCAGAAGTAATCTTCTGAAAGGCACAGGCATTCTTTGTGTCCTTATCATCTTTGGATATTACGCTTATCAAGACGCCATGAACAGAAACATGCTGGAAAGAAGCCTGAACGAAAACGCTGCCCCACTGCAACGTGACTTTAGCCATAAATCTTCTCAATTACGACGTACCATACATGGAAATACGGGTTACAAGGATGTGGTTGGAAAAACTCAGAATGCAGAATCTAGGGACTTAAACGATTACGACACCTTCAACGAACATCTGGATGAATATCTTGAAGACCCGGAAGATGAAGTCACTTATCCGCCTGAAATCTATAATGCACTGATAGACGATACAGAAGAGTTGATGACAGAATAAATTGATTAATACAAAATATAATAATATGAATCATTTCAGAACATCCCGTACAAAAGAAGCATTTTTATTTAAAGATGCGACCATTCTTACCTCATTTACTGTTATTTGTCCTATATTGGGGATTCTTCTCTTATGGCTACTGCAAAGACGCAGCAATTGGTATTATCCATTTTTCCTGATTGGCATTCTATTGTTCATTTGTTGGGCTACTTTCATAGAACGGCATTTTGACATTGTATATATACCATAGTTTTGCCAGAAGTGAATAACAATATCCCCTTTGAGTTTGATAATCAATAAACTTTTTTATAGCTTTGCAAAGTCCTGACATGACTAGTTAGGACATACATAGTTTATTGATGAAAGTGTAGTTTTTATCCTTTGCTAAAAAGTCTGGTAAACTTTAAAGAGTACGAAGGATGGCAATCACACTCATCACTTGTTTGTATATGCTTATTTGAGTTATATACATCACAAGTGTGGGGATATTGTTTATCCGTATTCAGGCTTTACCAGACGCCTTTAGCAAGATAGATAATGAACTCCACACTTTCTTTTATAATTATTAAACCGGAATACCCAAACCATTATGGCAATATTTGAAAAAGGATTAAGTTACAACTTCATGGTAGAAAGAATTGCCGAAGCAAAAGGTAATTACTACTATGTAATAGTAATTGATAATAAAGAATGTTGGATAAAAATGCTCCCTTTTGAAATATATCAAAACACAAAGAAAAATATCATAAGATGTGAGTATAGAGGTGTTGATTCATATGGTTCTCATATATTTATAGAAGACAAGCTTTCTATTTTGTATGAATTGTACAAGGAAAAAGAAGAATATGATTTTAACTATGTAAAGGAAGGTATAGATATGGAAGGAACTCATTTTTCTGTATTAAAAGATAAGTATGGACTAGTCCATCGTCTATATGAAAAACTTTCATCTAATCAGAAAAATAAAGAAATTCCAATGAAATGTAGAGTGAATTCTATTGACAAAATACAAAAGGCACTCATATTACAAGTAATAGAAGATACCAATGCCAATTGTGTGGAAACTAATATTCAAAAGACTAATGATATAACAACTATTGCATGGATAGACGAAACAACTTTATTTAAGTCTATCAATAAGGAAGAACTTATAGACAATTATTTCTACGATATAATCCACCTTTCCGAGGACATACATTTAAAAAATATAATAAACTTATACCAAAGTAAAAACAACAAATGGATTGTGCACTATATTAATTATTTTGATAAAACACACAAATACATATTAATTCAGAAAGGGAATTTATATGAATTAGCAGAATTTGCAGATCTAATGATTTGTTTAATCAACTGGACACGTACATTTAAAATCAGTAAGATAAAAAAAATTCCCCAATTAAAAAAATACGAAGGGCTACAAAAAGCAATTAAAATTCTTCAGACAAATTCACTGGGTAACTATAAAGAGAACCTTATTTGCACTGAAAATATTATTTCTGAAATGTCAACCTTATTTAGCTTATTTGAAATTGATCCTTGCTTTTTTAGCGAAAACTTCTCTTTCTATAGAGAAGTCTGTAAAATACTGTATAATAATATTTTAACAATCAGTTCGCCAATTGAAGCACTTCAAGATAAAAAAGAAAAGTGTCTAAAAGCATTTCAAGGGATATTAGCTTACAGAATAAAAACAGAACGAAAACAAATTGCAAACAAAATCATACAAATATATGATCTTTCGCTTGGAACAGAAGAAACAACAAGCAGCAATATCTTTAGTCTTCTATATTCTTTACTAAAGAATCCTGAATGCATAAATAGTAAAAACATACATTCATACATTGATATGCAACCGCAAACATTAAGTGCGATTGCTTGCATCATTTATGGCTACAAACTACTTGAGAAAAAGGAAGACTCTAAAAGATTGCTAAGTGACATCAATAAAATGTTTTATTTTTCGGAAAAATATGAAAAGGGTAGAGTTGAAGATGAATATTTTGAAATTGAAGATATAGAAGAAGAGACGGAAAAGAATATCTATTCATCCGAATCTACTTCCAATAAAATCAGAACAAGATCAAACGAAAATATTTTCTTTCTAAACTTATATAAAGATGGCATGTATATTATTACAAACAAACAACTTTTTGAAAACAATATTATTAAAAGTATTTCCATAAATCCCAATATAGACAAATTCATACTACAATGTTATGCACATGGAAGTGTCAATAAAGTGCCTGTCAGAATATTGCAAGAAAAAAAGAGGGAAAGAAAATACCTCAATGGATGCTATTCACAAGACTGCTTAAAAGATATATATGTTATTAGTGAAGAAACATACATTGCAACTCTTTCATTATATAATAATGATGTATTTATAAAATTATATTCCACAGAATATATCTCAGAACATTTATCATTAGGTTTAAAAGGAAACCAAGTTGTAGGTACCAATGTTGATTCTACTGAATATTTTTTGATATCCTCCGAGCACATTGACCGACTACCTAAACGATTGATATACAATACGCCCACTCCTCTTGGGAAAAATATCAAGAATCCATATTATGAAAATGACATTTTAATTTTAAAAGAATTAGAAATACTAAAAGAAACTATTTAAACAAACATCAAAACCATGAAAAATTCATTCAAACTTTTTGATCCTATAAGGGATTACAGCTCTATTCTTCCTGATATTCCTGGAAATTATTTGATTGTTCTACGGACTTCTTCGTTACTTCCTCAAATAGAGGTGGCTCCCGAATTCCACTATATAGATTATAATAACAACCATTACCCAATAATATACACTGGAATTAGCACTGTAAGTATTAGAAAACGTGACTATCAGCAGCATTTCATAGGCAATAATGCCGGAAAATCCACTCTTCGTAAATCTCTTGGCAGTTTAATGGGATTTCCTAAAATTCCAAGAGATAAGAACAATCCTGATAATGGGAAAACTAAATTCAATGAAAACGATGAAGAAAGATTGTCACAATGGATGAGAGAAAATCTATTATTATTTTATAGTGTAGAAAACAGAGAACAAGAACAAATCGAAAATCTTGAAAAGAAACTTATCAACGACTATAATCCACCATTAAATATATTAGGAAACAATAATCCAATTAATAAAGAATATAGAGCACTATTGAAAAGATTGCGAAATAGAACCAGTCTTAACAGTTAATTTATACGTAATCTAATCATTTTATAGAGTTAGTAATACATCTTGTAACCAGTTTATTTTCTAAAAAACAAGAGATATGACTTGGACAGAATTGAAAAAAACAATTATAGCAGAGTATGACAGTCGAAATTTAAAGTCAAGAGTACGCTACAATGCCATTGAACGAATTGAAATCTTCATTGAGCAGCACCATGCTCAAGCCATAAAAGAAGTAAAAAAATTGATGGTTGTAGACAAACAATGCCTGAAAAAACAATATGCCGAACAAAAAGGGAAAAGTATCAGTGGAGCAGAAAGTAGTGTAATTGATGAAATTTATAATCAACTTTCTAACCTGTAATACTTATTTCAACCCTTACAAAACTGAAACCTCCATAATGTATTGACCAATAAATTAAGTGAATATCTATTTTATGATAACACCAGAAGAACTAATACAAGATTTAATAGATTTTTATGGATATGAAGTTGATTTATCTTATGCTATCAACTACATAGATATAGTGGGGCAATATGCAGAAGTTGACAGTTTTCATCTATGGCTGCTAGATTTATCAATAACATAGATCCAGAATAATCATAGAGCTTGTTTAATCTCTGTTTGAGGACAGACAACTCATTACGTTACATCCACCCTTCACAAAAAGGAGAGACTGAACTTAATTGCTCAGCCTCCTTTACTCTTTTTATTACAAATCATGAATTAAATCTTCCTTAATAGCATTGTAAAGAATCCACTTATTTTCGGGAATATTTTCTGCTGAAATACTGAACAATAACAGATAGGATTCTGGAATTTCCAAAGCTTTACATATTCTGATAATTGTATTCTTTTCAGGAAATGATTCTCCTTGTTCTATACTACATAAAGCATTTGCTGATATATCACGTAAATTTTCATCCATATATGATTATCAATGACTTACGTTCTTTGTTATTTACTACGGTTCTTCATCAGCTTCAAAGAACTCGTGACAAATATAATTATTTTAATAATACAATTAAATAAGAGCACAATAAAAGTGCGTTACTAGAATCCAATGAGTGTATTGAAATGAGTGTTTTCCTTAAAAAGCATAATGTGTGAACACTCCTGTTTGTATTGTTTTATGAAACGTAACCGTCCTCTTCCTCCCTTGCGTTTGGAGGAGAAGGAACTGAAAGTGAACCTAGGTGAAGGCAACTTTATCTTTGTAGGTAGTAGTACGGATGAATGGGCGGCTAATGTCCCATCAGAGTGGATTGAGCAAGTGCTGGACTATTGTAACGGTTTTGATAACTGGTATCTTTTCCTAGTCAAGACTTCTGCCCGTTTTCTAATGGTGAAATCACCTCTTTTGTTTATTATGTGATTAATGTTAACGTTTCTCCTTTTTATCCTTTATTCCGGTACTCTAACGGAGTCATTCCTGTGTATCGTTTAAAGTATCTACTGAAAAAAGAAATATTAGGAAAGTTCAGTGAATCGGAAATCTGTTGTATGGAAAGTTTTGAGAGTTTTAGTTGGGATTTTGCATCCATAATTACCATGTATGAAATGAAGTCTGTGCATGTTTTTCCTGTAACCTGTTTTACTATTGTGCATAAATATACTTGAGTAACTCCCAATTTCTCAGCGTACCAGGCTACTCTTTTATTTTGTATGTAATGGTGAAATACTAACTGTGCGAAAGTTCGGCATAATTGTTCATTTTTCGAAAGAGAAAAGGTGTCAGCTTCCCTGTGTTTGTATAATATGGATATACCTGTATGTGCATTCAGATAAATATTGTATGTAACCCTTCTTCTGGTTTCTTCATCCATAGATGAATATAGTTGTTGCAAGAAAATGAAATGAGTTTTTATCATTTTTGCTTCTGCCTGTTTTAAAGCCAGTTTGGCTTTTCCTAGTGCTGCATATAACGTTTCAGGTATTATATTGTCCGAGTTATGATGTTCCATGTACTGTTGAGAGAATCCTAGAATATGGAATTCCGAATTCGTTTCTATTCTGTGGATTTGCAATATGCTTCCCGGAGTAAGTATTACCAGATCATTAGGCCTTGCTGTTATTAAGTTTGTATTGATTGTGGCCTCTATTTCTCCTTCCATGCATAGAAGTAGTATTTCGCATTTTAAACGTACTGGATACTTTAAATATTTTTTTAATAACTCCCGATTAATGTTGGTGTGTACAATCCAGTCATTAGATAAATCTATTTTTAGAATCTCATTCTTCATGTTTCAGACTTTTGGCACAAATATAAACATTAAAAATAAAAAATGATATTCAGAGTCATTTTTATATACATTACATCGTGTTTTCTTAGTTCATTTTAGTATATTATAAAATAGAATAAGAAGTATAGATAAATAGCAACTGATGCTTGCTGATGATTTTAAGAATGGTATTTGGGTTGATATTTAAGTAATACGCATAAGTTACTATAATAAATGCGTATGTTTTTTTAATGCTATTTGGTTGTATAGTAATTAATATTATATTTTACACTTGAAATTAAAAATAGGACAAAAAAATAAAAAATAGATATTGATATTAACATTAATCCAATTTAACTTTGCATCAAAATATATAAAAAAACAATATAATATAAAATTATATTATTGGGGAAGCTATATTATAGTTGTTTTATTCTTGTAAGGATTTTAAAATAATCATTGAAGAATAAGAATGTGATCTAAAATATATTCGGAACAACTATTGAATGTTTTTACCTGTTTCATAGATATTATATATGAAAATATGTGAGCTTTTTAATCTTAGAATGGTAATGTAATAAAGAATACAAAGTAATGAACATGGTAATGATAATGAATTATATAAAGATATTGGAGAGGACAAATGTAAGCGACATTTGTAGTTCTTTTGTTAGAGGTGGTTTTGTAGTTTATGAACATTCTGCTGTCCAGTTAAAAGCGTTGTTTTCTCACTTACTCATGTATATTTTGTGCTCATACAAATTTCCATACAAAATTATTGCGAAATTTTGTATGGAAAATATTGACAATGTAAGGGCCCCAAAAATGGGATAATTATTGCATTTGTTTTATGAACTTAATAAAAGTAGTAGTAATATGAAATTTAAATACCATATAGTTTTACTTTTTGCTTTATGTTTCTGCTTGGAAATGAAAAGTCAGACAATTGCTGTTAAAAGTAATTTGTTATATGATTTAACATCAAGTATAAATGCGGGCATAGAGTTGGGGCTGGCCCCCAAGTGGACATTGGATGTTACTGGGCAGTTCAATGCCTGGGATCTGTCGCATAATAGGCGTTGGAAGCACTGGGCTGTACAACCCGAAGTGCGCTATTGGCTATGCGACCGTTTTAGTGCGCATTTTTTTGGATTTCACCTGCATGGCGGTCAATACAACATCGGTGGAATAGACGGGAAAGTTAAATTCCTGGGTACTGATACTCGGAAACTGAAGGATTCCCGTTATCAAGGCTGGTTTGTAGGTGCAGGCGTAGCATACGGCTATGCGTGGATTCTCGGTCACCATTGGAACTTGGAGACGGAAATCGGTTTCGGTTATTCTTATACCCGTTATGATAAGTTTCGGTGTGCAGGATGTGGGAAAAAGGTAGAAACAAACAAACCACATCATTACGTGGGACCTACGAAAGCAGCCATTAACTTGGTTTATCTATTTTAAATTGCAATGAACATGAAAAGGACGATATTCATACTGGCAATCCTGCTGGGCATAGGAAATATGTTGAAAACTATGGCGCAAAGCACTAGAGACATCACACCCGGTGTTTCCATTGAAAATTTCAACATGAATCGTGAGGGAAAATACCTTACCGTGGAGATAAATCTGGATCTAAACAAACTCAATGTGGATGCAAACCGTGCCGTACTGCTCACGCCGCGTCTGGTCAACGGAACGGATTCGCTGGACCTACCCTCGGTAGGAATTTACGGGCGTAGGCGATATTACTATTATGTACGAAACGGTATAGGAAGTATCTCGGGGGAAAATGAAACAGTTTATCGTGCAGCGGGTAAACCGGACAGTGTGGCATACAATAACCTCGCTGAGTACGAAGACTGGATGGACGGGGCAACGCTTAAGTTCCACCGTAGCGATTGGGGCTGTTGCCACGAGATATTAGCGGAATACGAAGGCATAGTAGGCCGCCATCGTGAAGCTTTCTTCCCGGAACTGGTATTTGTGCAGCCCAAGGCGGAAGTCATGAAAAGCCGTTCCCTGTCCGGTTCGGCGTACATCGATTTTCCGGTGGACCAGACGGTAATCTATCCCGATTACCGCCGCAATACGGTCGAGTTGGGCAAGATACAGGCGACCATCGACTCAGTGCGCAATGACAAGGACATCACCATCACGTCCGTGTGGCTGAAGGGTTTTGCTTCGCCCGAAAGCCCCTACAAGCACAATACCGACCTTGCCATCGGGCGTACCGCTGCACTCAAGAAACACATAGGCCAGTTGTACCACTTTGCGGACAATATCATCCAGACCGATTACGAGCCGGAAGACTGGGCGGGCTTGCGTCGCTATGTGGAACAGTCTAACATAGACCACCGAACAGAGATTCTGGTAATGATAGACAGCGACATGGAACCGGATGCCAAAGAAGCGAAAATCAAGCGTACCTATCCGGAAGAATACCGCTTCATGCTGCAGAACTTCTACCCGGCATTACGCCATACGGATTACCGTATCGACTACAACATCCGCACGTTCAGCGAGGCAGACGAAATCCGCCGCATCATGGCAGAGCAGCCGCAGAAGCTGAGCCTGAACGAGTTTTACCTTGTTGCCGGGAAATATGAACCCGGTACGGACGAGTTTACCGAGGTCTTTAATACGGCCGTGCGTATGTTCCCTAACGATGAGATTGCCAACCTCAATGCCGCCAATGCCGCCATCCGCAGGGATGATTTCGGTACGGCACGCAGGTATCTCGACAAGGCGGGCGACTCCGCCGAGGCGGTCTATGCACGGGGTGCGCTTGCCGTGCGCGAAGGCTATATCGACACGGCACGCAGGTACCTGAGCAAGGCGAAAGAGATGGGGCTGGAAAAGGCGGCACTCACGCTGAAAGAACTGGACGAAAGGCAGAAATGACATCCAATCAATCATATAAACCAAGAGAGAAGAAACATATTTTCAAACATTTTAATTTATCCACAATGAAAAGAAATTTATTATTCATGTCTGTGCTGGTATCCCTGTTCTTGGCGGGATGCTCACAGGAGGAGATTGCTCCTAACGGTGAGGACAACGGTAACGGCGAGGCCAATACCAGTTATATGGCCGTAAACCTGGTGTCCTCTGATGTGATGGGTACGCGTGCCGCTCAAGGTTACGAGGATGGAAGTGAAGCTGAAAACCATGTTACCAAGGTCCGTTTCTATTTCTTCAACGGGGTCGGTGGTGCCGTCAACGTTAAACTTCAAAACGGCAGTTATGTAAACTACTATGACTGGACTCCGGAGAAAGGGGATCAGTCAGATGGTACAAACACAGGCGATGACATCGAGAGTAAACTCAAGGCCACGATTGTCATCAATACCGCGGCAGGTGACGGGATTCCCCAAAGGATAGCGGCTGTGCTGAATCCCACTGGCTTGGATAACACTTCAAAAAGCCTTTCCGAATTGAAGGCTGTTGTCGCTGATTACGCCGCTTCCGGAGAAAACGGTCTTACTTCAAAAGGGAAATTCGTGATGTTCAATTCCGTCGGAGGCGGAGGTGAAGACTTCAGTACGACCCTCATAAAGGATGAGAACTTGTGTAAGACGGAGGCAGATGCCATAGCTCACCCCGTCACTATCTATGTGGAGCGCAGCGTGGCAAAGGTAAGGGTCACCTTGGATGCCAATATGGGCTTCACCGATAACAAACTGGCATTGAAGGATAAGGACGGTAAAGACCTCAAAGTTGGAGGAGAGCAGGTTTATCTGCAGCTCGACGGTTGGGGCCTGACTGCCGAAACTTCCGAAGGAAGGCTGGTCAAGAAAATCAATCCCAAATGGGAAGGGACTTGGTGGTACACGGCATACCGTAGTTTCTGGGCCATCAATTCAATGAGTGCCACGAACACGAACAAATATCACAGTTATAACGATATCGAAACTTCCTTCGGTACAGAGAATGTGTTGTACACCAATGAAAATGCCCAGTTGACAGACATAAATGGTGCAGAAGGGCTGGTAAAAGAAAGAACAAAATTTATTCTTAAGGGCAAGCTTTGTAAGGCAAACGGTGATCCTTTCACTATTGTAAGACACCTTGGGGCTCATTTTGCCGATACTCAGTCTGAAACAGAGGCTGAAAACCTCATAGAATTGAAAAAGAGCATCCTTGGTCTGCTGAGTGCCAGTGGTAATAATTACTATTATTCAACAGAAAGCGGACGAGAACAAATCGGTACCGGTGACCTTCAGATTATAGTTGTATCCCAAGAAGAGAACGAGAACAGCCAGAACAACTGCTATGTGTATGCTCAGTTAACAACTGATGCTGCCGCTAAAACATGGTTCACCTCTTTGGAAGGAGGAACGGCTATTGAAGCCACGGAGATTAACGGCAAACTTGCGAACGAAGAAATAGTCGACAGGGCTCTGGTTTGGAACTCCGGCATGACATACTATTACAACAAGATTAAGCATCTGAATGACTTTGACGGTGTAGTCCGTAACCACATCTATGCTATAAACGTGACAAAGATCGCCGGTCTCGGTACTCCTGTTTACGATCCTGATGAGATAATTTATCCCGAGACGCCTGAAGAAAACGACCATTACATCGCGGCTCAAATCAATATCCTGTCCTGGCGTGTTGTTGATGAAGACTATGAATTGGTGTGGTAATATGATCCCTGACGCCCGAAGGCGTTCCTGATACATACAAAGTGTGGGAGGCGGCTCCCCGTCTCCCACGCATATTAATAAAACAGAATAACAAATACAGTACCCGCCCATCGGTACACAAGGGAGGTGTGGCCTTGGAAACCTGAATACAGAAAACAGGAATCCCACTTGACGAGAAAATCCGGATGCGGAAGTTCCGCACACCATATATAGAATAAGTAAGATATACATTCAAGAAAGAGTAAACGATATGAATATACGGGCATTGATAAGGAATGTGGTAGCCAAGGTCTGCATGGCGTCAGTCTGCCTGTTGGCTATGTCGTCCTGTGACAACTGGCTCTACGAGGAAGAAGGCGACTGTTCGGTGTATTACCGGCTCAAATTCCGCTACGATATGAACCTGAAGTGGGCGGACGCTTTCGCAAACGAAGTAACGTCAATACACTTGTATGCCTTCGACAAATCTGGCGTGTTGGCATGGCAGAAAGCGGAACAGATTGTTCCGGGAACAGCAGAAAACTATTCGATGCTGCTCGACCTGCCTGCGGGTGACTACAAGCTCCTTGCGTGGTGCGGACTGCAGAACGACGGAGAGCAGGACGAATCATTCTCCGTACCCGAAGCCCGTGTGGGAGAAACCCGTATGGAGCAGTTGCAGTGTGCGCTTAATCGTCAGCACGATGAATCGGGCGCATACAGTAATGAACACTTGTATCGTCTTTTTCACGGCGTGCTGGACGTGTCGCTGCCTGTCAACGATGATGGCGGCAGTTATGAATACATCATGTCTTTGATAAAGAACACCAATCACATCCGTGTTATCCTGCAGCACTTGTCGGGAGTAGATGTGAACAAAGATGACTTCATCTTCCGCATTGATGACGAGAACGGTTTGATGGCGTACGACAACGAACTGCTGGAGGACGAGAATATCAACTACCGTCCCTGGGATGTACAGAATGTAGAGGCAGGCATTGGCATGGATGGCAACCGTGCCGTCAGCAATGTGAAAGGTCTTGTCGCCGACTTCACAGTCGGCCGCCTGATAGAGACACACCGCAAGAAGATGATACTTGCCATCGACACCAAGGACGGCAAGAAGGTGGCACGTATTCCCGTGATGGACTACGCCTTGATGGGAAAGGAGTATTATGAGAAGGAATACCGTTATCCGATGAACGAGAGGCAGTTCCTCGACCGTCTGGACGAGTGCGTGATGACTCTTTTTCTCGATGAGAATAACAACTGGGTAAGCAGCGTCATTCAGATTCTGTCATGGCGTGTGGTATTGAGTAATGTCGATATTGATTAGGAAGAAGGATTTGACTGATGAAACCGAACATTATACATAGCATTGTAGTCTGCCTGGCGGCATTCACACTGCCGTTTATGGTGGCGTGCAGCAGTCAGGAAGAATCCTTGCCGGACAACGTTACGGAAGCTGCCTTATATCTGAATATCGCCACCATAGGACAAACAAGGGCGAGTACGGCAGAACTGCCTGACAACGAGAAGATGAAAAGCGTGCGTGTGGTTGTATTACACGCAGCTGATGGAACGGTGGAACATAACCGCCACTTTTTGTTGGAGGGTGCGCAGGCACAGAAAACCATCTTGCTCAAGGTAACACCGAACGAAAAGAAGAAGATATTCCTCTTCGCCAATGAAGAGAGCGTGTCCACGGTAAAAGGTGTAACTGTAGAGGATGAAAATCAAACGCTGACCACTTTCTTCAACAGTTATACAGAAGGAATGTCCGGCTTTGAAGCTGCGGTGAACAACCTATACTTCGCTCCGGACTATTCGGGCGGAAAACCCATCCCGATGTCCTCCATGTACGAGATAGATTTTCCTGAAAAAAGGAATTTCGATGGGACGTTCTACGTGATACGTGTCGCCACCAAATTCATGGTGAACTTTATGAATTGGCGTGGTGAGGAAGTAATTGTGGAAAATTTCACCATAGCGAACCATACCGATAAGAACTTTCTGATGGCGCATGTCAATGACAGCGAACAGAATGAGCTACTTTTCAACGGAAAAACTTGGATAGACTGGTTGAAGGAGGTTTCCGATGCCTCGTCCGAGGATGACGATTACGCCACTACGGAAGCCGCCGGCTGGTTGAAGGATTACGAACTGCCTGAACAAGCGGATAAGGAAAAGACCTATACCCATGGGAGGGTTACTGTAGGATTGCCGACAGTGGATATAGACAACCCGAATAATTCAAAACCGGGTGTGGCGAAGAATATTCCCGTTTTCTACCTGCCCGAAAGCAAGAGTCCCAAAGCGGAAGCAACAGACGGTGAGCAGGAGTACACCCTGACAATCAAGATAAACGGAAGAGATGAACCTTTCGTCTGCAAGTTACCCAACTTGAAGGCACTCTTCCGCAACACTCATGTCGTGGTGGATATAACAATGTATAATAGTAATGAAATCATAGTGGATGTGATTCCATATAGCGAGGTAAACCTTGAACCGGAATTCGGATTATAAAACAATAAATAAGTGTATATGAAGCATTTTGTACGACATATCATTCTCTTTCTGATGATAGCAACCGTCACAGGTTGCTATGATGAATTTATGAAAGAAGAAATCATAGGTGAAGGCAAGGCAAGTATATCCGCCACTTTGGACTTCAAACCCATGTCCTCGACACTGAGTCGGACACGGGCTGCTGGAGACGCACTGAAGGATATTAGTAGTTTACATGTTTTGTTGTATGATAAAGACAAGAATTTAAAAAATAAATGGAAGATAGAGGGATATTCCGAGTCCGATGAAAACCGTACGGATAAAGATGCGGAAGCAAATCCAAATGGCGAACACCATACAGCGGAAACAACCACCAAACGCGCCACTTTCAAGCTGCCGGAAGAAATCGACTTCGGCAAGTATTATATGTATGCCGTGGCGAATATTCCCGACCTGCTTACAAATACGTCATATGATGACGCTATAAAAACAGTTGACGGACTCAAGAATATTCCCCTCACATGGAATTCCGAAGAAGTGGCAAACAATGGCGAAATGATAGGCTTCTTCACGAAAAGTTCCGTGCCCGCTCTGTCGGCGGATGACGAGTCTCTTGTAGTGAATGAAAAAAGCGTAAAACTCCATGCGTGGCTACGCCGGGCGGCTTCCAAAGTGACCATCGCATACGATGGTACGAACCTCAATGATAATGTATCCATCTATATTATGGCTGCCTCCATAAAAGATATACCTAAGTCATGCCCGCTGGGAACCGAGAATACTCCCGACCACATTGATTCACTCATACATGATGGGGGGATTATAAAATATTTCGAGGGAGATGTTCAGCCTGGTTTGGACAATTTCATAACCCAATATAAAGCCGTCGTTACTAATCATGCACCAACTCTGACATACGGGAATCATAGGGAAACGGCAGAATCTCTTTTCTTCTACGAGAATAGGCAGGGAGCAGGAGAAAATATGCCCGACAAGCGACAAGATGCAAACGGAGATGGGCAGTTGGATTATCCCGGATTGCCAGGCGACGATACTTACAGATTGAAAGATGATGTACCCTACGGCTCATACATCGAGGTTGATGCGATTTACCGTTCGGAGAATCTTGGAAAACCGGGAGTCGGAATCATAAAATATCGTTTCATGCTGGGACAGAATGTGGAAAAAGACTACAACGCTACACGAAACTGCCACTACAAACTGACCTTGAAATTTAAAGGATATGGTAATGATGTAGATTGGCACATAGAATACAAACAACAGGTTCTTGAAGTGACAGAACCTAAAGTGATGAATTATCAGGGAAAGGTTTTCATACCGGAGAATCGTCCGGGAACTGCTAATTATAACTATGGACATAATTTCGAGGATAATACCATCACAGTCACCAGTTACATAGAGGAAAACAACACAATGGTGAACTGGAAAATGGAAATTGATGAAGGCGATGGTTACAAGCCCGCTGAAGAAAGCGAATGGTTTGAACCAGTCATTACGGACGGTTATCTCCCTTATGTAAAGCATGTCACATTCAAACCAAAATCTTTAAACAAGGAGGAAATAGATATAGACAAGCTGCTTCAGGATGCTTCGCCAAAAGGTTCGGAGGCTGCTCCTTACAACCTCGCCAATCCGGGACAAATAATTGCTCCTGCCAGTGCAACGATAAAATGCACGGCCAACTGCTATATAGTAGATGCTCCGGGGTACTATATTTTACCGTTGGTGTATGGCAACGCCTATCATAACTTTCAGCCAAACGAAAATGCTTATAAATACACTGGCAGTTATACAGGCGATCAAATCCTTTCGACGTTTAAGGATTATTTGGGGTATGATATAACAAGCCCCGATATTCAAGACCTCACCAAAACGGAGTACACTCCCCGAAGTGCATTCCTTATATGGCAGGATGAGAATAATTTGATTCCATATACTGTTCATAATCCGACCAATGACATAAAATATCTTCCTGATGCCTACGGAGGCAAAGGTGGAATCCTATTTCGCGTTGAAAAAGGTAATATAAAGCAAGGAAACGCCGTGATAGGAGTTAGTACCGGTACAAAAGAGGCCGGTACCACAACTATTCCTTCTGTCATGTGGAGCTGGCACATCTGGGTGACTAATTTCAGTTACCTTGAAGAGGATGATAAAAACATCGAAGTCACCAGTCATGACCCTTCCCAAAAGTTTAAACTTCTACCGGTGAATCTGGGCTGGTGTTCCGGCCACGGCGATAAAATAAAATATTATAAGGCACGAAAGTGTAAGGTGAAGGTTACGGCCGGCACGAAAGAAGAAGTCATAGAACTTGAACAGAAATCGCACATAGCCTTTACACGTGGCAACAATCCATATTACCAATGGGGACGTAAAGATCCTTTCGTCGGTGCGACAGGAAATGTACAAAATAAGCGACGGTATTATTCTGTTGATTGGTCTGATGATGCGAATCCACCTATGCTCTCTGCAAGTACTACACCTGATGGAGATCGCTATACCACCCGAGGAGCTATAGATGCGGGTGTGCTCATACAAAATCCGCAAAAGTGGCATAATCCACGGCGTAAACAGAACCTTGTTCCGGGTGGTTATCCTTACTTGAGTGACAATGAGATATACCGCAATTTATGGCAAGGTCGAATCGAAGTTCAACCTGGTTCACCCAGCCTAAAGACTGTCTATGACCCATGTCCGGTTGGCTATCAGGTACCTCACTATACTGCAGTTTCCGGCTTTACCACCACGGGAGATAACACCAACACACCTTTCGAGTGGTATGACGTGCGGGTTGAAAATATTGCGGATTATAATGAATTAACCGGAACATGCGGAGAAAACGGGATATATTCAAAAGGTTTGTACGAGTTTTATATCAATCCCGACAAACTTCAGTCAATCATATTCCCCGAGACTGGCTATCGTGACTGGGATGATAATGTATGTGCATATCAAGTTGACATAAATGCTCCTATCGGCTATATATGGACTGCGGGAAATAAACAAGGTGATGATAATAACTCGTATAACTTCGAGTTTGCACGCAAAGACTATGCAGGAAACAGTTATATCCGTCCGAAAAACTTTTTCTATCCCTGCGACGGTATGCCGATACGCCCCTGCGTTTATGACCCCCATAGTATAACCACGCCTTAATGCTTGTAGCTATGCAGGATGTCAAATCACGGCATGGTGCTACGTTGGAACTGTGCCTTACTACTAATATGGCTGCGAAAGGAATCTGCCAACAAGAGGAGTTGGCAAGTTTCATAGCAATCCTCGCTTCCGGCAAACCTGAAGATCTTGATGCATATTGTGGCAAAGACAAGGTTATTCGCATCTACAACAATTTTCAACTCGGATTAGTCGGAAATACGATGTTGACCCTTCCTGATGGATATACACTTGATGGTATGGGACATAACTTGACAGTTACCGGTGGAAGTTTGACGATTAGCGGTGATGTAAGTGAATTGTGTATCAACGGGAAAAAACAAAATCAAATAAGGACAGCCTTAAAAAAGAAAAAATGCAACCGGACCAGAGGTTGCAAACTGGAGACGGAAGCGAAATACCGCCCGGCTTTGGAGTTATATGCTACTACCGACCTCTCCACTGCCGAGATATGCCGACAGTGTGGGGTTTCTCTCAACGGATTTTCCCGTTATGTCAATACCTACTATCGTCATTTGATGCTGGAACATAATGGTATAAAGTGCAGTCAGGAGGAAGCAGGCGATATCAAGATGAACCAGCGGCGTGGGCAGCGACCCGAAACCCATGCCAAATACAAGGAAGCTATCGCGGCGTGTGACAGCATGGACTATATAGAGTACAACGTATCGCAGATAGCTCGTGAGTTCGGATTGAGCGGCACGAACCTCGGCCGTCAGTTGCGGACGCATTATCCCAAAGTGCTGGAGTTTCGCGAAAGGGCACGGCAACGGTTGGGGCTGGGCGACGGCCTGCCCCGAGGCACACGCCTGTGGTGCAAGGAGCAGTATGCCGAAGCGGTGGAGCTTCTGCGTGCCGACCGTTATGTCACGGTGCAGGAGGCCGCCGACCGTTGCAATGTATCCTACACCGGATTGGAACAACACCTGATATTCTATCACAAGGAGCTTGTAGAAAACCGCATCAAGATACGCGAACAAGCTACCAAACAGCAACGCAAGGGCAAGATAACGGGACGCGGAACGCTTCATGTCCCGCCCCCTGAAACAATCGAGAAATATGCGGAGGCTCTCCACTTGTACCGCACTACACCCATGTCCGCCAGGAAAATAGCCAAGCGAACCGGCGTGTCGATAAGAGGTTTCTATGACTACCTGCAGACCTGGCACAAGGATTTGGTCTGTGAACGGAAAGGCATCCCTTACGAGGAAGGCAAGCCCGTGGATTGGTCATCCGTACGGAAATACAATCCGGACACCGCCGCCAAATATGCTGATGCCATCGCCCGGCTGAAAGAAGGCGGGCTCACTATGGCAAAGGTCGCGGCTGAGTTTGGCCTGCACCCTGAATGCTTCAGGCAATACCTGAAAGAGCACGAACCGGAATTGCACGCCTGTCTGGGAATGAAAAAAACGGAGAAGGGCAAAATGGTATCGCCTAAAAGCATGGAGAAATACAAGGAAGCCATACACTTATATGAAACGACCTCGGAATCCTTAAAATCCATTGCCCGCCGTTTCGGACTGAACGACTGCTCGCTGGGACAATTTATCAAACGCCATTTCTCTGAACTTATAGAACGCCGTAAACAGCAGGAACAAGTAAATCAATCCTCTATAATAAACTGAACACATTCAATCTGAATATTCCAATTCCACACGAACGGCACCGGAAACTGCTGCAACAAATGAAAAAGACAGATTAAAATTACCCTATATTATACGAATAGATTCATGGTGTATTTGTAAATCTGTTTCTTTTTACACCATCCCCAACGACTGGCTAAATGTTGTGTAATCTATATTTTCATCTGCCTATGGTCACCGATTTGAAGAAACACAAAAATCTCTCCCTTTTTTTATTTTCGCTGCATGAATTTTCCCTTTTTTATTATTGTATACAATACAAATCAATTCCTTACTTTATTATTGACAAGTGACGAACAAGTTGCATATAAGATTTATTATTGTTGCTATTCTGTTACTCAATTGTATTCGTGTTTTATTATGTAAATGAATATCAATGCACTACGATATATATTTATTTTGAAGAGGTACAAGTAGCATCGCACTTCTGAAGTAATTTTGTGTACTAACAGAAATAAAAAGCAGAGAAGACAGCTATCTCTAACTATCTTCTCTATTTCTCTTAAAACATCAACTTCATAACCACTTTCTCCGGTTGTGCTGTAATCTTAACTCTCTTTACCTGATCCGCCCCAAGCATTACAGCCGATTTTTTATAACACCCAATGAATTCTCTCTTCGGCATGAAAAACGTGTACCCGAAAGGAACGCCTCCCCAGTAATCCGGCATTCTGAAACCATTAAAACTATGCCCAGTAATTATGTTGGCGTCGATGTTATAGATCAGTTTTGGATCATAATTCAGCCAGTCTATTTCCTTCTCCCTATATTTACGGAAAAATGTTAGTTCTAATGTTTTCCCCGATACTTCCTTTAACCGGAATCTGACTCCACCAGCATTAAAAATCTTATCCAGATCCGCCTGAACTTCATTTTCAACTTCATTGACTCCTAGTGTACCCAAATCATACACTTTGCCCGTTACAAATATTTTCTTTTTCATATTATTCTAGTTTTCTTTCTATTATTATTAATATTTCTCCTTGTCCGTCAGTTTTGAAACTTAGTTTCTCGTAATTAACAAGTTGGCATAACCGATCCTCATATGTATCTGTCAGCCATTTTAGGCTAATCAATGAATGCCCATCTTCATCTTCATATAATTCCCTGTCTTCATCCGCTATATCTGTCATATCAGAGGTAGTCAGACTGAATATATGAGCAGCCAATTCTATATGTACATAATTAGCATCATCAGTCCCATATAGTTGAGGGGGATATTTTATCTGGATGAATACTGCATTCTCAAAACAACTGATTCTGTGTCTTACCGGAATATCAGAGAGCCCGTCCATTAGAAGCTCGACTATGGGGTAATCTACTTCCCGTATATCTCCCGTATAATAACGTTTCATCGTTTCCACTTTAAAATTGGCTATCAAAGACAAGTCCTGTATTGGCATCTTTGCTAGTCGGGGGTATAAGATACCGTTCTCATCAATATAGCTTTCGGAATCAGTGCATTTCAATTCTTTATCTCTTGTTGTTGAAAATCTTTTTACTTTCATACTACTTAGTTTTTTGTGATTTAATAATTAAGGTTGTATTATAATTCTTTTTCAGATATTCCTGGAGTTTTCCATATCTGTCTGCTCTACATCTTCCACGTGGACATAGAACAAATATTTCTTTAAGGCTTATTTCTAATGTTAAGTTATAGTCCGTACTATCCTTTTTATTCAATAAAGAAGCCAGTTGAGGAAACTTTTGAGATAACGCTGCAATATCATCGTGGAATTTATTCGTTGTCTCTTTCGAATCGGAGTGTGATTCTACCGGAGTTTTTGGTATGTCACTACAATCCTTGTTGAGCGAATACCAGAGTTGGGATGTGTCTGTCATAAATTTAAGTATTGTTTCATAGTTAGGGATTTCAAGGCTTCGTAGCGGAGTTTCGGCATTTTTTGGGGTAGGAGAAAAATAAAAAACGAGGTAGCAACTTAATGATACCTCGTTAATCTTTAATCAATCCATAATATAACTATTCGAATGGAGAATCATCTTTTTTCTCTTGAAATATTAATGGATCACTTCCTTCTTTTATAAGTTGCACTGTCAAATTGTCCAATTGCTGGTTGTAGACTATAGTGATATTATTGGACATGCAATTATGTTCCTCACCACCTGAAACTTCGTACAGATTTGGGTTCTTATTGAAGCCTAGTTTTATAGGTGTTACAACCTGAAAATATGTTTTAATAAAATTATAATTATTATTTCCAACTAATGCTATTAAACGTGTTTTTAATAATGGAAATTCTAATAAATTTATATCAGATGGATATTTGCCCACATTCTTACTAAAAAAGGAGGATAAACTATTTGAGATAGAAGATGTATTTGACTTCTGATAACTATTAAATATTATATCTGAATCATTTGTTGCTGTAGTTTCACTATATAATTTAAATGGCATCTTTACCCCTTTATAATTCGTAAAAGTGCCGGAATAACTATTCAAACTCCATTTACCTTCAAATGTTCCTGTATTCTCCCCCGCTGAATTATATTCCTTCAATACCATGTAATCGTTGGAATTCATAGAACCGGATAATTCCAGTGTATTATTACTGCCGTTTTTTACATAATAATAGCTTCCTGATACATTCTTGACATCCATATAGATTTGCATTACTATTCTATATTTATCGTTAATCATTCCTTTCAACATGATGTTATTAGCGGATTTTTCATTCGATAATATATTCATGTGAACCTTTAGTTGTTTACTTCCTCCTTCGGCATATCCCTCCAGAGTATTGCCAGAAGTTTGGCTCAATTTCATTAAAACGGTTTCTTTCCTATTATTCAATGTCATATTTAGAATGCCGTCATTTTCTTGTTTCCCTTTGATTTCCATCTCCGTTCCATAACGAATATTTTTATACTGTCCGGTAATGTTTCCTGTTTCATCGAGTAAAATATCCATTGTAATAGGAAATCCCGCCATATCGCCCTTGCAATATATCTGCCTGGGTAAAATAATAAGAGGTGAAGAATTTTGCCGTTCACTGTTAGAAATATGTAAGTCGGCTTCCTGTTCTTCAATATTTATATTTGGTGTTTTGTCTTGAAAATAAAGGAGCTTTTTAGTGTAATTTATTTCTTTTTCCTTGATTTCATTTTTTTTCTTTGGAATAAAGGGAACCTCTTCTTTCAAACCGTTAAAAATACTCCAAGTGTTTTTTGTGACATTAAGTTTGATTGTATTCGGATAAGGTGAAGCGTTACAATAGTGTAAGCTGGCAGAAAATGAAACATATCCATGCTGTTTGAGCTCTTGTCTTAGATATTTCAGACAAGACTTTACCGCTTTTTTATTGTCGTTATTTTTTAAAACAGATACAATATTTAAATAAGATGATGTACCGCCATATTCTTTAGGAACAAGATAAAGCGCCATTTCATCAGTTCCACTTTGCTTGGCAGCAAGTATACTTTTGATTTTCAGTTGATTTTTTAGTTTGGATTTCCCTTTGTCACTTTTTTGAATTTGGGCATAAACATTTATGACTCTTCCCAATTTGTCAGTCTCGTATAAAGAGTTTCCTATTTTATATCGTTTCTCAGAATAGGGTATGAGGTTCAGTAAATCGATATTTTCGCATTCTATATCTGTTTCAGAAGTAATTCTTCCTATTATATTATTATTGTATACTATGTTGGAAATATTATTCGTGCTTTCAAATTTGACATTCTTTCCTTCGATAATATAACTTTTGGGAAATAGTCCTCTATGAGAGTCTGCTGTTACTCCCCAATATAACAAATGTTCTGGCATTGTTCTCATGTTTGATGAAAAAGAGTTTGAGTAAACTTGTAATATTTCCGGGTAACGATTCAAAAGTAATGCTATTTTTCTGTTTCTGTTAATGTCATAAAGTAACGTATCTTTCACTCCCTCTATATCAAGTTCCTCAATTTGGGTTATCAAATTTCCGTCCAATACCTCTTTAAACGAATAGAACCGACACCTCTCCTTTAAAGAGTCGATATAAACGTAAAACTTATTACAAATGGTTTTAGTTCCAAGGTCTGCAAGCCTCATATTATTCGTTTTATTAAGAAAAGAGTATGATTTTGCTTTAATTTCCGTTTCTACGAGATTATAAATATTCTGTGTCCCTTGATTATTCAAGTTGGTTCCGGGAGTGATAATCTTATTTTTATAAGCCTCATTGTTTAATTTATTTAGCCTGGACGTGTCGAACCGAATGTCCGCTATCTGCTTTAATATATCATTACGTTCAGACTCCGCCCCTTCTTCAACCAGCCATTTGACTATCCCTGCCCATTGTGCTTTTGCCGGATATGCCATTTGTAATAATATACAGCATATTATTATACTTTTAAAAATTATTGAATACATATTCCTTGAATTCTTTTTGGTTTATATGATAGTTCCTTTTTATGTCATTCTCGATTTCCATGCAATATTTTTCAATTGATAACTCCAATGACGTCACAATAGACAACATATAGTCTTTTCTTAACTGAATTTCTTGTTTGGCTTCGTCAGCAATAGACCCCATGTCCAATAATGCTTTACCGACACCTGCCCAATCGGTGAAAAAGCCCAGTACGCCAGACCATGTAGACGTTTTTTCCTGAGATTCCAGAAGCTTATCTCTAATACCGGCTATCTCATGGAAGTAACTCATATTATACTTGTACTCAAAAGAATGTAGCGGAGAAAAGTGTACAATCCAATTAAAATTATTCTGTCTTCCGACTTGTTGTAGATAAAATGTCCGTGTCGAATTGATTCTTTGACAAAATCTGTCAACTTCCTGTTGCAATATGTCATTAAATTCCTGAATGTCTAAATATGAGTTCATAATATTATCGAACTGTTTTGTCATTTCATTCGGATATTCAGGCAATTCTACATTGGAATATCTTTCTGCAATCTGACCAAAAGAGCTATAAATATAATTTAAAGCTTTATACCTTAATATATAGAATAATTTAGGCAATTGCTTTTCCTCAATATCACAATAAGTATTTAATTCATTTTTAAATATTTGTCTGATCTCACTTTTCTTCTCCACCTTTTTTCTTTTTATTTCTTCCATAAAAGAGAATCCTGATTTACGTTCAATATATGAAAGTTCCAGATAAGATAATGAATCCAGATTTTGTTGTATGGTATTGTGTATATATAAATCAACCAGCGTCTTGCGCTCTTTAAAATATTGCAGATACTGCGCCAGCTGTTCAGCCGTCAATTGTGAGACATATTCTAATATTTCAACTTCTTTATCAGCTTTTATTCTTTCAAACTCTTTATTGAGGATGTCATCGTTGCCGGATAGTCTGCAAAATTCAAATATTTGTTCATATGTATATTCATTATAATCAATCCCAATAAACAAAAAGTCCTCTATTTTCTTTTTTAAATCCGGCGCTGAGGTATGGAATGATATTAATGTGCTAATATCTTGTTCAAGATAGGCTCTGTCAATAGCCTCTGTATCTGTTCCGCTTATTTTCTGACTATAAGCAGCCATTGATGCTGCTATAAATATAAGCAATATGCATGTTCGTTTCATCATAACTCTTCCAATAAATTATATTTCACTTCTATTGTTACTTACTTTTAGATTATCTGCATTTCTTTTGAACTGATATTGAAATTTGAATGTAAGTAAGGTAATCCGACAAGAAAACGTAATACTACAGCAGTGTCACTGCGGTACCATGGCAATTATCTTTACAGTTGGTACCATACCTGATAACATCGCCCCAATGATAATACGGTGATATCATCCTTTGCCTTTTGCTTTATTTTCATATTCCTCTGCTTTCTTAAGGTCTTTGGTACATCCTTCTCCATTTTTATAAAAATAGGCTACGCTTTTACAAGCGTCAAGGTGTCCCTGATCGGCAGCCAGTTTATAATATATAAATGCTTGCTGGTTATCTTTCTCTACAGATTTTCCCAAATAATATCGATACCCCATAAGGCAGCAAGCTTCTGGATGCTTTGCTTTGAGCGCTTTTTGTAGAAACTCCTCTGCCTTGACTTCATCCTTTGGAAATAAATCTCCATTTGTATATATTGTATATAATCTCCATGCGGCTTCCGCACTTCCATATTCGACTGCTTTAATGTGCCATTTCTCTGCTTCTTTGAGATCCTTAGCCGTAACAGAACCTAAAATATATTGTACGCCTAAATTCAATGCTCCATTCGCACTTTTTAAATCAGCGGCTTTTTTATAATTCTCAAAAGCTAAGCTATCATTTTTTTCCACTCCTTCGCCCAGAGTATAAAAATATCCAATTTGGGCATATGCATCTCCATTTCCCAACTTGGCAGCTTTTCTAAGCCAGGATAATGTTTATTGTATATTTTTTTAACTGTCATTCTCATAATAAATATTTGCTAGATTCATCATAGCCTGAGTATTTCCTCTCATATTTGCAGCTTTTGTATACCAAGATATGGCTTCCTGTATATTGGGAGAGACTCCTTTGCCATACTGATACATGTATCCAAGAAGATTGGCTGAATATCTGTCTCCTAATTCATAGGCTTTATTAAAAAATTCCATAGCCTTAGGATAATCAATTTCATATCCTTCATTATTAAAGTATAATTCTCCTAATAAATACAATCCATAAGGTTCTTCCTTGCATTCCTCCAATATAGTCAATGCTTTTTTATAATCTTTTTCTATCAGCCCCTCTACTCCAAAGATATACAATGAAGCTAATGTCTCTTTTGCATAAGGATGTTTACTCTCTTCTGCTAAATTCTCTATCATTTTCACACCTTTTTCTTCATCCTTCTCAATACCCTTTCCATATATATAGCAACAGGCTTCTTTTACCTGCGCTTGAATACAATCCTCCTTAGCTCCTTTTTTATACAAGTCAAAGGCTTTTTTTTCATCTTTGTCAACACCTAATCCAGTCTGATAGCAATTTCCTAACCTGAAACAGGCATACCCGTCACCATGCTTGGCAGCTTGTTCATATAACTCTGCCGCTTTCTCAAATTCCCCTTGCAGACGTAATTCATCCGCTTCTTTGGTCTTGTTGCCACAAGAAACGAGAAATGCTATAACGACTATAGTTATAGCTCTAAATGCAATTTTTTTCATACTTTTTTATTATTTAGTGAGAATGTTAATTTTTATACGGTTCGGATTATCTTCATTACCAAAACTTATTAGTTGAATCTTTATATCGGAAGATGATTTCTCATAGCTTTTGATGAAACCGATACTTTCCGTTTCATGGTATCCCATATTTATCAATTCACGTTCAAATTCCTTTTGGATAGTCTCCATGTATTTTGTATATTTGTTTTGGATGTCTATATCTAGTGAGATTCCATCGCAAATAGTATTACAAAAATGAGCAGAACCGTCATAATCATAAGCTACGACCTCTGGAAAAGACAAAATCGCATTTACATCTGCATAGTCTGTGCTGAAAAGCTTAGTAGATGGGAAAAGCATATTTGCCGTAATATCATAAGCGTGTAATTCCAGTTCCAGTTTGTCTGCGCAAGTCTCAGGATTTAGCCCTTTATATCCATATAGTTCTGTAACGTCTTTATTATAGTTCTTTGGAGATAATATTTGTTTTACAAATCTGACAACATCGAAATAGTCACTTTGAACGAAATAATCAATATCTGTTAGCAGATTTACATAACGGCCTATTTCTTCTCCAGTTTCTGACAATAGATAATATTTGTTACTTTTGTAACCAATGAAATTTGAATTAGCTTTATGCAATTTCTCATATCTGAAATCGACCAATTGCTGTTCGTCTTCTTTTATTGATAATACTCCCCATTTTTCATCTTTACAGGCTATAAATATATTTTCATCACAATAGTTGATATTATCATAGTTATCTCTTATTATTACTTCGCCTTTGTTATCCATGATACCATATCCATCTTCTGTTTGGAATATGAAGTAACCATCATTTGCGACTTTGATACTTTTATATTTATCACTTGCTTTTATAATGTTTTCTCCTTTCCTGTTTTTTATTCCCCACTCATCATCTTCGGTTACATAAGAGAAATGTCCATCATTAACTTGGTGAGTCCAATATTGTATTTGATATCCCATGTAGACCCATGCTTGAGCCATTTCATCATCAATCGGTCGTTTTTCTCCTTTAAGATTTATTTCAAACAGCCTATCATTTTCCTTTACGAGTGCTAGACCATTACAGAATATCGTTCCATAGGCATATTGAGCAGGAACAACAACTTTTCCTTTCGTATCAATATAGCCGACCTTTCCATCACTGTCCATAAAAACAGAGATGCCATCCTGAAAACAACTGAGAGATACATACTCTTTATCTAATTCAAAAAGAATATTCCCATCTTTATTAATGACAGTTATACATTTTCCCTCTTTTACAGCAGGAGCTACCCCATTTGAAAATGCAGCGATATCAACATATCCATCATCAATTACTTTTTTTATATTATTGATATTATAAAGTTCATATTTCCCATTAGCTCGTTGAACGAAAAAGCAATCATCCGTAACTACGGTAGGGGCATATTTGAATTCATCTTCAATTAGTACCTTTCCGTCTGCAGCAGAGAGTAACCCCCAATTGTCATTTTCCCGTTCCTTGAAAGGGTAATCGCTAATGGTATCTTTAGGCTTACTACATGAGAACAGAGATGAAAGTAGTATTGGAATAAATAACATTTTAGTGTTCATGGTTCAATCCTCCTATACGCCTATAAGTCCTTCGAAGTCAGCATTAATTTGACTATACAAGAAAAGCGTGAGGACTTGTTCTGTTATTCATCAAAATCAAGCATCGCCAAACGCTTAGTAGGAATGAATATGAAGAAACAATACTCACGCTATGATGTTATGTATAGATACAACATTGGCTGTATCAGGTACATATACAAAACAGAATGAGCGTTACATTGTCTCTATCCTCCTACTTTTGAAATTGGCGATTTCGATTTTAGGATAAAGCAAAAAACGCTTTCTATATCTCTGACCATTTCTCCGGTCAGCTTTTGCAAATATACGTATTTTTGTTCAATGTAACGCTCTTATATGAGTATTCTTTCTTCATACATAAGAGAATAGGAGCTTTCTAGGCGTAAAGATACATGGAAAATGGCATTAAGACGGAGAAAACAGTTCCTTATTTTTATTCCCCTTTCAGTTTCTGGTTCCTATAGTTCCTGCCCTCTTCTTTTTTCAGGCACAACCTCATTCTGTCCTTTCCGAAGTCTCCTCTGTTGGCATTATAATTATTGATAACCATAGCTTCTATATCAGCTTTATCAATCCCGTGCAATCCAAATGTCCCGGTGAGATATGCCAATGCATTTTCATAGAGCACACCATACCTGCATAACCATTTAGCTCTTGACAGGATAGACTGATGCCTGTGACCGTCCTCGTAGGATTCAGGATATTCCAGGCGCCACTTCTTATCTATGTAATTGATCAGTGTCTTGTCTTTCCATCGTGCCTGAAAACAATTATTCTGGATTATTTCTGCCGAGGTATGTGTGAAACAATTGCTTATGTAACCCTGATTATAGCTTTTCATAGGAGTTGCCCTCACTGACGGGGAATGCTCAAAATGGTAAGGGGTAAGAGAATCCCGTTGCGGATTAATATAAATCTCCGGATCCGAACTTAGGAAAAATGTCCGGCTAAGATTACCGCATTTATCATCAAACTCTGGTATTCCTGGGTAGAGTTGTTCTCTAATACACCTGAAGAGTTCATTATGATACATAGGGTTTGTGCTATCATGAATCATTGCCACTTTTACTCCTAATCTACTCGGTGAAAACCAAAGTGCATAGACATGAAGACGGTCTGCATTATCAATTAGGTTTCTTTTGAATTCCCCGGCATCAAGGCGGCTTTGAAAATGGTCAAAATCCAGAACCAACACATTGGAATACTCCCTGAGATTTTCCGGATCATCATTTCGGTAATCAAATACGCCCGAGGGAGCAATCATTGGTAACAACTTCTTCGCCTGCTTGTATTCTTCTTCTGTCGGCATAGATCTGAGTTTTACCGTTTGCTGGAATAGTTCTTGATTATCCCTGATCATCCCCAGAACATAGTCAAGGTTATAACGGATTTTACTCTTGGAATCATCCGCATTATTGTAGTAACTAACTGTTTTGTTAATCATCATATTTTGGATTTTTATTATTGTTATTCTCTCTACACATAACCACTCTTTTTTATTGGAGGTGCTATGTTCAGTATTTATGGTAATAGACTGGAATAAAAGTAATGTAGATACATAGCAAGATAAACAAGAGAGAGACCACTTCGTGCTCTTTCCTAAGTGATAAGAGAAGGGAAGATAAAATATTTAAAGTTTTTCTCTGTATCACTTTGAGAGACAGCGTAGCGGTCTTTCTTATTTAATCTATAAAACTTGTATATCTATGATTTATCATATTTATTGCTTCTATCTATCAATTCTATTATTATTTATCTACCCCCTTTTTTTAACTTCTTATATAATTTAACTAGTTTATCGAAAAATAGGGGGTAACTTATAATGTTATTAATTTCTATCTACTATTTCTATTTTCAATTCTTTTATTATTTATATCTACCCGCTTTTTTTTGATCCTTATATAATTTAACTAGCCCATCGAAAAATAGGGGGTAAAGTTTCAGGTATTATTTCAAAAGAACAAAGGGGATGTAGTATCTATTTTATATACAGGGTTATCTTTATTTTCCTAAGAATATCAGATAATGCTTTGTATCTCGCTCTTTCCCGCTTGCCTCTCTTTATCCCCAAATTCTCCAGATAATCAAAGCTGACCTCTTTAGTGTATTCCCGATCCATACCGATAGCATTTCTCATATCCTCATCATCCATAGCTAATAGTATAATCTCATTTTTAAGATTACTTCGGATATTCATGCTATCCAGCCTGTTTTTCCAGTCACATGATTCCCGGCTATGTGACGAACTGATTACCCTGTTCTCATTGAAGTACGCATACATTCTGCCTATGAAATCATACTTGAAGTCATCCGTATAATATACCGTATAAGTACCACCGTCGTGTTTTCTTATGCCTATTCTTGTAATTAGCTGGCTGAAGAACCAGTCTTTCTGATTCTGTGTATCGGTAGTGGTTCCATAAGCCCGGCGTATTCTGGCTGATTCTATATTCGGTAAGGTCCAGTCACCGCACATTACAATCTGGTCTATATCCCGGTAGTTATTGGTACTCTTGTTATCCGAAGAACCATAATAGGTAACAGTGAACAGTTCCTTGGGGACACCCTTAAGCAGTAAAGCCTCACTGATCTGTTCTGCATATTCTGATTTACCCGGACCGTCGTCACCCCCGTTGATATCCTTCCAGCATACGACCAGGGTAGGTTTGTTTATAAGCATGGCTATACGGGTGGTAAACTCATCAAAACGTCGGGGATTGAGATTTCTTCTGAACAGTCCGAAGTTTATTTTCCGGAATTCAGTCACACAGTTATATTTCCGGTCCACATCAAGAAGCCTGAAGTTCCTGGAGTCCTTGAACAAAAGATCCCCTGCACCTTCGAAGATCAGTATATGCGTATTTATGTACACTCCCAGAGGGCACAAGTCAACGGGATAGAATGTGATGCCTGCCTTGTCACTGTCGGAGAGCATCCATGAATCATAATACTGCGGAATCAGGTTTAATGCTACATCGCGCTTAATACGGTTAATTCGGTAAGACTGGTTGAAAAGATCATTCCTGGTATTCCTGATGAAATGGTCGTAATAAATCCCGATTTCTTCCGGTGACATACAAATGATATTGCCCGTATCATTGGTTTTACTGAATACTCCCAGTATCGTCCGGTCGAATTCCACGAAAGGTCTGATAAAGGTGGGAGTCTCGTCAAACAGGATATAACGTCTAAGATCCGGTCTTACCATTAGTTTCCTGAAATCCCCGTCAAATGAATCTACGGGTACTTGGGGACGGTAAATGAGGAAATAATTGATCAGGTCAGTCCAGAAACGTACATGTGTGATTAAGATAATCTTTTTCTCCATAAGAATCTCTGGATTGTCCCTGTATTGATTCAGAAAGGATGAACGCTCCTTATCACTGGATATGATCATAACATCACTTTCTCTCAATATATCACCATACCCCAATTCCCTGTTCACCAGGTTAGCCAGAATCCAGTCATACATCTTGCCCAGTTCGTCACGGGTATCAACACAATACAGAATTCCCGAGTTATATTTCTGTCGGATCAGGCTCTTTATGCTTTCAGTCTTACCGCTACCACAACCAGAGGAAATGATATAGCCTCCGTTATCATCCGGGACATCGATTACTCCCGTACTGAGTTGCATTCTGAATCCGTCGCCAGTCGAATTGGGAATTATATCGAAAAGTTCTTTCATACATCACCTCCTTCCTGCGTATCATCAATTACTACCCATTCGTCATGATATCTTTCTATCAGGAAATTCAGATAAGACTGTACGTCCTCTTCATCAAAATAGCCTTCGTCGATATCCGGTGACATTTCTTCCCAAAGTTTGAAATCCTCTCTGATCTGTTCTATGAGTTCCGATTTCTTAATTACTATTGCATCCATGTGTGTATCTATTGTTTTTGTGTTATTGCTGTATTTTTATCCAAACCACCCTTAGTCTTTTGTGAGTGGATATTCAGGGTTACTCCGAAAGTACGTAGCAGGTATTTCCTTAATCCCTGGTAGGCTTCGATCTTTGGATAATCCCTTTCACATATCCCTCGAAATTCTTTGAGGGACACATTAATGACCAGCCCTTCATGTAGATCGTATCTCTCCTGTAATCTTTTGATATCTTCTCTGTACCTTCTGGGTATTCTCTGTGGAACTGTTTTTTCGCTGACATCAGGACAATCCCTTACCTGACGGTCTGATATAGAATTATCATTCTTATCTGACAATATTATATTTTTTGTTTTCATACATATATCAAGCTTTCGGGGGATTTGAACAGCGAAACAGATATTTTTGAGAGGTAAGGTAAAGATCAGGCATAGGCGAATTAAAGAAGAGTGAATGAACATTATCCTTGTCGTCCCACCAAGAAGTTGTCCCGGTAGCTTGTCCCACTTAGGAGCGTCCCGGTAGATGTGCATAGGCAAACCTCGCTGGGGATAATAGGGATGTGGTGAAGTCTTTTTCTCTTGTTTATCACTTTGAGTAGACAGCGTAGCGGTCTCTTTCTTTATGTTCTCTGATGAAGGAAAATAAAAGTGCATAAATGCTTTCCTTATTGAGTACAAATTAGTAGTATAACAGTGTCCCAGAATTGAAATTCTAATGCTATAAAATACAAAACCCCTATCGTAACTGACAGGGGTATTACGTTTTATTCATTAGAGACCATTGAAAAACTTGAGAGAGTTTATGTATATGTCTAAAAACTTAAAAGGGGTTTCTGTTGACTCTGCTGTTGAAATGGGCACGAGGATAATCCTGCTTTCGTATTGAGGCCGATTATCTTCCTTGCATTTCAAATCACAAATTGTTTGTTTTCATTGGGATGATACCAAGTATGATTTTCTAGATTTCATACTATGTGGTATTATTATCAGAGTAGTACTTGTCCCGTGGATGTCATAAAATCATCTAAGTGTGTTTTCCGTACTATTGATGGTGACAAAAATAATAAATTATTTGAAATGTGCTTCATTTAGGAGTACATAATTTAAGGTTGCCAGTCATTTTATCGACATTTTTTGATGATTTTAAATCATTATTTCTTTGTGAATAGTTTGTAAATCCTTACTTTTGTTCATCTTATTATATACGCTATTATTGTATTTCAATTGTTGATATGTTTTGTAATTACGTTCCTTTGTGAAAAGGAGATTATACTTTAATTATTTTTATGCAGAAGCGATGTGAGGTAACACTTTCATCGCTTTGTTTGTTATTTACGGTGTATTACGCTTCAGTGATATAACAACCGTCCCGTCCCACTTGGTGTTTTACCTGATGAGTAATTGGAGAGAGTTCATGTTTATGAATAATCTTTTATTATTATCCAATAGAAATACAAAGTTTATTAATTGTGTGTTGATTTGAATTATGATTTTATTTAAGAAAATAAAGAAAGCTGTATTATCAGGAGTAGTTTCTCTGAAAGATAAAAAAAGGAGAAAAATTAGTAAACTTAAATAGATTCTACTTCGATGGAGAAGTTTGGTAATGCTGTTATATCATTTTTAGGCAATATTGCTCTTCACAAGTTTCACGGCTTAGTAACACGAAATAATACTCAACCATAAAGAATATCAATTATCAATGTTCGTCCCTATCCTTAATATAAGCACATCCGTAGATTCTATTTTTACCATATTTCCAGATGTAATATAGTGCATGTACCTTGCCTTTGTTTTGAATGATAAAATCATGTAGTTGCCTGTTTTCATCATTTTCCACACAAGCTATAATCTTCCCATTGTCTTTTCTCTTTATTATAATGGCATTGTCATATTGATTATTTCCCTCTGCTATTGCATATCCGTGATGTACTCCATAATCAGCCTGTTTCAGGCACTTGTATTGCATCCCGGTAAGTTTGTAACATCCGTATTTTTCATACTTAAGTAGCTTGACACATTCTTCGCTGAATGTTTTATTAGCTCTGTGTAGTCTGCAGGTGTTCTTGAGTTTCTTGTTTTCTTTTCGTACAATCCATATGGCAGTTACAATGGTAATGCCGATAAGTAAAAAGGTTTCCATGAGAGTATTGTGATTTAAGATGTCCTGTAACAAAAATATTCAATATTTTAATTATTTGCAAATGATTCATACATAAATAGATTTATTCCATTGGATTTTTGCGGAGGATAAAGTTTATGTTGTTTCTTAAATTCAGGAAGAAGTTGTATTTTTGCTTGTCCTAAAAATAAAGTAGAAAGTGATTTATTTTCTTTCTGTAGCATGCTCTTTGTGAAAAGGGTCTCATGCATTAGATTGTTTACAAGCGGTGTTAGTCGTTGGATTATCATCGCTTTATTTATTTTCTCTTATTTGAATAGTCATTATTTTCAAGAGGAGAGATTGTCTATATGAAGAGGAAGAATAATAGTGGAGAAATTTGCAGATTGATTTATTGGCTATTGTCTTTGTGGATTATTACTATTCATCCATTGCTTAAATTTTAAGGTTTTCTGTAAATAATGATTTTTTGAGTAAACCAACGGACTTTGTTTTTTGTTTATTTTAGAAATAAGAGATCTGTCTATTAATTTAGAATCTCTAAATATTGTACCCTTTGTGAAAAGCGTTTTACCATTTGTCGTATTTTATTGTGCGATGAGAATCGGCGGATTCTTGTCGCTTTATTTTTTGGGGTAGAAGTAATAAATACTCCATACAATGTTAATGATGTCTTACTGAACGGTATACTTCAGAAGTTGAGATGCATATGATGTTTTTTGTGTTAGTAATTTGCGATATATAAATTTCCATTATAATTTTGTGGGACATAAACATGTGAGTTGTGAAACTCGGCAATTAAATAGTGAAATTTAGTTTTTTTGTTAAGAGAGGGCTTCTACTTCAACGGAGGGGTATGAGGCTCTTTTCGTGTTGATATTTGATTTTCAGGTAATACCAATGATTTTCTGAAAGAGGTTTTTAGGTTATCTGAAAATTTAGAGGTTGATATGTCCCTATGAGAAAAATGGCAAGATATAATATTGTCTATATGATGCGCTAAATAAAATAGCCACAGTTTTTATTCAAAGGATGACTTTCTCTATGAAAGAAACGTTTTATTTGGGAGATCTATTTATGTGCACTTCTTTTTTGAATTCATTATGCTTTAAGAAGACAGCATTCAAAGTAAACAGCCTAGGTTTTATCATCGAGTAAGCTGGAGGCAAATAGTCTGTGAACGAAGTGAGTGGTAATATACATAACTCCTGGGAGGAGATGAAAGTGTTATAAAAAAGTGTGCAAATCGTGTATCTTTTATAATAGAAGTACATTTTTTGAAGAATATTTTATAACACATACTATCCTGACGGTTATGTATCTATTACTTTATCCCCTGGCTCCACCTAACCCGATCAAGTGAATCTTTTGGAAACATTCGGGTAGTTGATAATCTCATCAGGGGGATAGCAAAACTCTAATGTTCACACAGATTTTTTTTATTTATCACTTTGGGCAAACAGCGTAGCGGTCTCTCTCTTTATGCTCTCTGACGAATAAAATCTCTTACTCAAACTTGCAGATTATTCATTTTCTGCATAACTTTGTGTGTTTTTCATAGTATAATTGGAATTGTGAAATTCCGATAATAATAAGAAGATGTCATGTTTTGTAAAAAGGGCTTCTAGCTCAGTGGAGAATGGAGGTCCTTTTATTTTGAATGGATTGCTGAAAACATCACTTCTTTATGTAGAATAATCAGAATTTTCCGGTATAATCCCCCAATAATTCGAATAGACAGCCAGTGCGGATAATAAAGCTTCCATTTGAGTCGTGATAATAATAATTTGCAGGATAAATATTGACCTGAAATCTTAATAGCCTGATTAGAGTAGTGTGATAATAATAACTTTCATTGTTCTTATGATTTAAGATAAGATTTGAGGCTGACAAAGAAACGTTATTCATGACTGAACCTTTGAAAATCACCGGCATTCATTGTCTAATAAGCGATGAGAGTCAGCGGATTCCTGTCGTTTTTTTGTATTGAGAGGGCTTTTGTTCTCATTAGAGATATAGAGGTCTTTTCTTATTTTTGGGTTAACTATGGCAGAAAGTAAAGGAATGTGGGAGTGATGGTGTACATAACTCCAGCAGGGAGATGAAAGTGGAATGTTTTTTGCAAGTCGTATACATTTTATAAATAGAAGTAGAACAAATTTAGAGTAAGGTTACTATGTCCCCCAATCTAAGTTTGTTCTACCCTCAAATTCTACAAAAGAAATAATACCAGTCTCCATAAACAAACAAGCTGACCTATTCAATAAATAGAGTAATAAGTTGGCTTGTCGCTATTAATAGCATAAATAAAGCCAAGGCATTATTGTTATTATCAGTAGCATCAAAAACAAAATATAAAGCAATACTCGTAATATATGGTTGGGGCATTTCTTTTTAACAAAAGCCGATACCATGTTTATGTGTGACAAAATATGAATGGCAAGCAGAGCGAACAATACAACTCCTGCCCACAAATGAATATTGCCCCAATCGTGCCTTCCCAAACCAAACAAGTGTGAACTCCATGGAGTAACGCTTTGAAATCTGACAGCATGCCGGGAAGGAATAACTATTTCTAATATAAAACCACTTATACTTACCAATGCCATTGCTATCAACATGACAAAGTCTATGATAATATTAAGTAGCATCTTGTTCTTTCCAAACATCATTCTTTATGATTGTGCCCATGGCATTCATGTTGATGTGCATGGGATGAGCAGCCCACTCCCGAATCTATAAGTTTTCCGTTTAAATAGTCGGTAGCAACATCCAGGATATTACCAGAACAACCTCTTATGACTTTGATGTTGTGGGCTGTAAGTACATTTAAAGCACCTAGTCCCATATTCCCTGCCAACATGACACTGACTTCCATGTTTTCCAATTCTCCTGCTATATTGGACTTGCATCCGCATCCTTGTGGAGAAGGAATTGTCTCACTACTTAGAATTTGATTGTCTTGCCCTATTGTCAGGATTGTGTAATACTCACAATGACCGAAATGGTTATCAACCACCTTGTCTCTAGTCGGAATTGCAATTTTCATCATAATCTCATTTTTATTAATGTTAATATTACTAATGCTTATGTCGTTGGAGTGACATACTGGACATTCTATTTTACGGATTTTAAATGCGGGATTGATATTATTGAATAAAAAACCGCATACTCCGCAACAAAACCATTCACTGTCAGTATATGCTACTCCGCCTTCTATTATTATAGCAACACCACGAACCAATGCATTGGCAATCTTTTGCCTTGCACTGACATATATTCGGCTAAGTGTCGGACGTGATACCCCCATTGAAACAGACGCTTCCTGTTGAGTCTTCATTTCATAATCACATAGCCGTATCGCTTCATATTCTTCAAAGTGCAAGAGTATAGTATCCTTATGATAACTGTTTGAAGCTATAGGTCTAAATCCTTCAACAGAAGGCATATTATTAACTTTACGGATGTTCTTTGGACGTGGTGACATTATATAATTTATTATTTTCGTCCGCAAATATAATGAACAAATGCTCAAAATGAAAGCAATGGGTAACTTTTTAACACAACAGGTAAGGACTTTGAGTTATATTCCTTTGCCCCTCAATATAAAACTCATTTATGTTCGAGAGCAGGATGTTTACTATTTATCTTCTTGCCCTGCTTAGTGATTTAAAACTTTTCACTATTTTGCAGCAATTCCAATAAACTGATGCGTTAGAGAATTGGAAGGATGATAGGAACATAAGGATTTATCTTCTGTTTGTAATCTGGACAGTTTAATAAGTTAGGGGATAATAGCTCCTCATTCCGTTCATGTTGCATAATAAGAAGTAGTCTTTCTTTTTGTGAATATAGAATCCAGGCTTATCATAATTGTTATTATCTTGTCTTCTTTTCCTTCCTCAAGAAACAAGAGGGGGGAAAGCGGAAAGGGGAAACTATAAAACCTGTTTTTTGACTAATTTTTGAATAGGTAAAATTGAAAAAAGTTATAAAAATACCCTTTTCCCCCTTGTTTTCCCCACCATTTCCCCCTTTTGAGGCAGGAAAGAAACTATAAATCTTACAACTTTCAAATAACTCTCATATCCTGTTCCATCAATATTCCCCGGAATACTCTTTTATATTACCGGATTCGATTACCCTATACCTAATAATATTCAGAAAGAAAGACAATGATAGCAACCTTTTTTCCTCTCTTATATATTATATATAGGATATTGATTTTTTTTGGTAGTAGAAGAATAAAAAGTAAGAGAAAACATTATACATATTCTCTCTTACTTATTGTTTTTATAGTTATTTCAGATTATACCTTTTGATTAATATATTCACTTGTGATGCTCTGAACTGACATCCCCGGGCTGTTACAAATCCCTCCTTATTCAATATTCTGGCCATTTCAGACAGGCTTTTTTCTTCCTGCACGAGCTTTTTTAGTAGCGCAACCGCTCTTTTGTTATTGGGATTGTCGAGAGCCTTCTGTCTGTTGGTCCGGTTGCTGTTCCTTACCGCCCGTTCCAGGTTGTCCAGCAGGTTTTCAGGCTTTCCCAGCTTGATACCCCTTGCTTTCTTGGCTTTCAGGGATTGTACCGTCCTCTGTGATATAAGGTTCGCTTCATATTCCGCTATGCTGCTGATTATATGCAGTACGAGTTTGTTAGCCTCCGGAAAATCACAGAATACAATCTCAACATCACTTTCCAATAGTTTACTGGTGAAAGCTACATTCCGGCTTAACCGGTCCAGTTTGGCTACAATTAAGACAGAACCGTTCTTTCTGCATTCCTCCAAAGCTTCCGTAAGTTTGGGTCTGTCAGATTTCTTGCCGCTCTCTGTTTCGATATACTCAGAAACCGGCTTTTTCTCCTTTAGGTAATTTTGTATAATTTCTCTTTGTGCTTCAATTCCCAATCCAGAGATTTCCTGTTTTTGTGTACTTTGTCTCAAATACGCTATATAGGTTGTTTCCATTTTTACATTTAACATTTTTTTATTCGCTTCTCGAATACCCAACGATCGTTCAGTATTCGTTAAATAATAAATTTGAGTTTATGAAAAAGAAATCCTGTGAGAATCGGTTTTCTAATATACCCGGTTTTCTCACAGAATCCTGATTATTACAGATATTCGGTTATATAAGATTCTCTGTTTTCATATAACTGCAGATTTCTCATACTTCCATTTGTGTTCTGTCCTTCTTTCTGACATATTTCCTGTCAGGCCTGGTGATGGGATTTGAAGTAAGTATCTTGTATAACTTCAACCCCTCCATTTCCACCGGTGCCGTAGCCAGCATAAAGGTAGCCGACTTGTCCGCACCAACGTTATCCAGAATCTTATGACATAGATAGCTGCAATTGAAAACAGCCCCGTAACAGTATTCTTCCTGAAGTCCCTTGCTGTTATACCGTTTTCTCTTTTTCAGCCTTACCGGAAAACCGCCTTCATCATCTACAATACACAGGAACCATTGCTTGGGATCATCTTCGTCACCGACCAGTACAGCCATGCTTCCTTCCTGTAATCCTAATTCCTGAACGAGGGCACTGCTTAGGAATATGCATCCGTTTCTATCTGTCCGGATGCTTCTTTGTCCTTCCTGTGCCACACTGAGCATGCATTTTTCTCTGTTATATATAAATAGTTTCATATTTACCTCCTTTTCTATCGTTATTCATATACATAAAGCATCTCACACCGTTCCATAAAGTAGCTGTTGGATCTCAATGATTCCAGCATCCGCCTGGTTTTCCTCATGACCTCGGAAAGCGGCAGGCCCGTGTATTCGGAGAGAACCTTGAGTGAGCACTGTTGCCTGTAGTAACGTAGCATGAACATCCTGTACTCCTGTTGGGAGAACCTGCTCCTGATATATCTTAATACGTCCCTGGCCAGCCTTTCACAACGGTTCAATCCCCACGGGTATGGCTCTGTCTCCTCCTGGCTGAATCTATAGAAGAAATCGTCTTCGGGATGAACGTAACGGTTTTCATTTCTCATCTCCGTCATCGCTTTATACCGGTAGCACCTGAAGAAATAGGCTTCCAGGTTTTCTATCCTTTCTTCGCCGCCCATTATCTTTTCTCTTATAAAAAGATAGGTATTATGAAAGTTATCCTCATCCACTATAGAGAAAAAACGGATCTTTTCCCTTAATCTCGTATAAGAGGATGCAAACCACTTGTCAAATCGGGCAACTTCGGCTGTGTTTCCGATTGTCTCTGTTTTTACTGCATTATTATCCTGTTTCTTGCTGGAATGTCTCAATCTGTGAGAATAATCCCTTGTAAATATCGTCATCATAATCTTTAATTTTAAATGGTTATTAAACAAAAAAAGAAGATACCACCGTTTCTCTCATTGGTGATACCCTCTTCGGATATTAATCGTATCAATCACACTCTCCCGGTCATTCGATGAACCAGGAATATGCCATGTCCCTTCCGTTCAGTGCCTCTGTCAGTCCTACCGATACTTCCGTAGCGTTTACACTACGGCCCAGAAATGTATCCAGATAACTGCTCTTATTGGCTCCGGTGATCAGGTTATAAAATTTCCACATACTCAGTTCACCGTTATTTCCGGCAAAATTGTCGTCATGGATATATGCCCTGGCCACGTTATTGATCTGACTGTCGGTTATTAGTAACCGTGGCAGTTCTCTTTGTTGTGCCTGTGGGAGATAGTTATACAGTCGCATTCTCCCCAGAATCTGGCAGAACTGGTGTTCACTCAGCATGGTATCACCCAACGATTGCATCAGGTGAATATGTCTGGCTACGTTGTATTGACTGAACAGGTCCAGTGTGAATTGATACAGATCCCTCGCACTGGTTGCCCGTATTTCTTCCTTATATCCGTCTGTTGACAGGCATTGATTAGTACAGGCCAGGTTCAGGAACCCGATTGCCAGATTGAATCTCTGGGCTGTCATCTTTCCACTCAGGTTATCCCTGGCGTAGCTCTTGCAACCGGTGATACACAGGTTCAGGCGGTTTCCGTTTACCTCCTCGCATATACTGGGGATCTCGATATTGAAGATCATGCGCTCGTAATACATTGTCTTGTCAGATTCCAGTAGTTGATCCACTCTTTTGTTGATCGCCTCCGGTATACGTCCTCTGACAATGTGCGATGTTCTTATCTCGGGACTGCAAATTGTTTCCCCGTGATAAAAGTCTCTGGTCGCTTCATAGACTGATTCGATGAAACTTGGATGTGATATACATACCTCGTTGTCTTTGGCAAAGGTGGGTATGATACAATCGTTCCTGAGGTGTTCTAAAGTCACCTCTGTTGTATTGGCTTCAATGAATGGTGAGCGTTTTGTCGGTTGCTCCGTGATGAGCACTGCATCTTCCGCTTCTCTTTTCCATTCGTTGGTTCTTGCCACCCTTGTGGATGGTAATAATAAATTGGTTGTTTCCATATTGCTATAATTTTTAATTGGTTAATAAAATCCGATAAAAGAAAAAGCCAAGAGGTTTATTTCTTTGCTTTTACAAATATTCCTCTTAGCTTCTTGATTCCCTTGAGTATGGATGTTGTTACCTCAAGGATGGTTATAATTACGTCCTGTGCCTTATCATAATCCATTCACTAGACGTTCTATGGGTTCTCAGTTGCTACATTGCCTGTATCAACTTTACTTGCGGCGGATTTACGTTTGCTCCTGCCACTATACTTCTCTACAAGTTCCACAATAGTTGAACTTGCCACGATGATCTCAGCAATGTATGCTGCGATTCTGATTCCTTTCATTAAATGTTTCATTTTCTCTTGATTTTTGTTGTTGGTTAATAATATGTTCTTTTTTCTCTTGTCTCTTATTTATTTCTGTCATATATAAGGGTTTAAGGTGAAGAGGGAAGGAGAAGAAAGGGAAGGAAAAATGATAAGGGAAAGGAGAAGAAAAAAAATAAAGAGCCGTTATCAAGACTCTTCGTCCTGACTTGACTCTTTGATAGGCTGTCATACTTTCATTATCCAGACTGTAGCTGTGATAATTACTGGTACCGCTGCTATCCTTCGAATTGAATCTCCCAATGATCTTCTAGGTATTGGGGTCAACCCGGAAATTGTTTAATCTTGTTTGAAGCTTATGTGCACCATTTAGTACTGGTGCAATCTCCGTGCTTCAATTTATTCTCATCTATAAGGATTTCAGGTGATGGGAAGGGGAGGAAAACGGCCTGATATTATATCTTGATAATAGGAAAACTGGATGGTCTAAAAGAATGACTGTAATGATCACTGAATTCGTATGAATTGTAAATATCAGAGTTATATACAATAAAGAAATAATCCCGATCACTTTTTATTTCTCTGTTAAAATAGCCTCTTTCTGCTTGATTTTTACTTGATTATTGCTACTTTTGTACATAAGTGTCGGGAAGGTTTATTGAGGCATTTTTAACGGTCTCTCATGTTGTTGGTTATACAATAGGGCATTTCCGCGATTTGATTTTGAAATTATAAAAATAGAAAGCACATGGGAACAGAAGGAATTCAGGATAAATATGTAAATCCATATACCGATTTTGGATTTAAATTGCTTTTTGGAACAGCCATGAATAAGGAGTTGCTAATTAGCTTTTTAAATGCGCTCTTGTTCAAGGAGGAGGTAATCAAGGATGTAACTTACCTTAATGCAGAACATCTCGGAACACAGGAATATGACCGTCGGGCCGTATTTGATGTCTATTGTGAGAATGAGAAGGGCGAGAAGTTCCTGGTTGAGATGCAGCGTGGTGAACAGCAATTCTTCAAGGACCGCAGTGTCTTTTATTCTACTTTTCCTATTCGTGAACAGGCCAAACGGGGAGAATGGGATTATGAGTTGAAGGCTGTCTATGTGGTGGGTATCCTGAATTTCTCTTTTGATAATTCTGATGAGAAGTATTTTCATCATGAGGTGAAACTTGTGGACCTTTACACGCACAAGGTATTCTATGATAAACTTACCTTTGTTTATCTTGAGATGCCTAAATTCAATAAGACTGAGGATGAGTTGGATAGTATGTTTGACAAGTGGCTGTTTGTCCTGCGTAATCTTGCCTCTCTGCTTGAACGTCCCAGAGCATTACAGAATAGAGTTTTTGATCGTCTCTTTGAAACTGCGGAAATTGCTAAGTTTACCAAGACTGAATTAAGTGAATATTGGGACAGTCTGAAAAATTTCCGTGACTGGTATAGTGTTATATCTACGGCGGAAAAGAAAGGAAGGGAAGAAGGAAGAGAGGAAGAAAAAAGAGAGAATGCTCGTAATTTTAAAAAGTTAGGAATAACTATTGATGTTATTTCACGGGCTACTGGACTGTCTAAAGAAGAAATAGAAAAATTATAATGTAAATCTTGAATATGTTATTAATGAGGGGAATATGCGGATGATTACTGTGTATTCCCTTTTTTATAGGAATCATGAAAGAATAATCTAATAATTTTCACCTAATGGTTAATTAGTGTTGTATGCCTTGTCATAGGAGGAAATATGCAGGTAGACCTTATCAATCATTTTGGTGTTTTCATGGGTAGTGGCGATAATTACAACTTCTTTGGGAATTCCCTTTTTGAACATTAGGGTTATAAAAGTATGGCGGGCAAGGTGAGTGTGTATGATTGGGTGCAGTTTCTTCTTTATAACTTTTTTCTTCGTTCCTAACTAGTGGTTTCTTCCTTTAATAAGAAAGGAAACCGTTATAAATATTTTGAGGATTTCTTTTTATTCCATTTAAACGCGATTTCTTTATGGATAAGCACATTTTCATCCTATTTAGTCACAAAATGCGTATTTCCACTTTTTACAGGTTGTTGTTATTGTTTATATTTGCAGTGCAATACATTAACAAGGTGAAACCTTTTTTTATTTACATATTAATTTATCAAACCAAAATGAGAACATTAAGATTAATTGGATTGGCTATCGTAGCGATAGTAATGAGTGTGAATTTTGCTGCTTGTTCTGACGATGATGATGATTTCAATACTGACGATTTAGTCGGTTTATGGGAAGGTGTTACTTCTGAATTTGAGGAAAAAGAAAATGGACAAGTTGTTGACCAAGACGATGCAGAGAATATAGATGATGAACGTATCAGATTTAATTCAGATGGAACTCTTACATCTTATTACAAGGGTGGTAGCACTTGGGTAATTGAAGATGAAGGCACTTGGAGTGTGAAAGATGGAAAAATCTATATGCGTGGCGATGGTGAAGAAGTAGTAAAAATACTTGAGTTAAGTCCGCAAAAACTTGTTGTTGAAATTTCAGAAAGTGGAGTTGAAGATGGTATTTCTTACTCTTATTACGAAAAAAGTACCTACAAAAAAATTACTGAATAATTATTTAATCATCTTTTAGTATGCAAGAAGGCAGCATTTGAAGTAATATTCACTTGCTGCCTTTATGAATTAGACACCTCGTTTTTAGATCGAGAATATACTATTCCGACCACAGGAAAGCCCATAAATATAGGGATAAATGCGGTCCTTATGGATTATTGGGAATCCTTTAATTTTGCACCTATACTCTTTAATTCATCCAATACCTGTTCATTCATATTTTGCATTGGGAAGTACTGTACGCCTGTCATTGTGACACTTACTGATCCTATGATACCTGATGCCTCTAACATATTGATGATCGTTTGGTCGGGAGTATTGTCTTTTTCTAAAGAAACTACCATAGCAATAAGTCTACGAGCATTGACTGGCCGTATACTTCTTTTATTAATGGTTATATACTGCATGACTTCTTTTATATCAGACAGTTCTTTTTTTAACGGTTTTAGGCCTTCTTCGATTCCTTCCTTTATTATCTTTAGTGTCTGATTACTATTCATTGGGACATTATTCTCTTGAGAACTCTCCTGTGGTAATTTGTCTTTTACCCTGCCTGCCTCTGTCTTGAGGATTAACGACGCGACATCTTCCGAGCGGACTTTGACATATCTCTTGAATGCTTCTTCGGTAGTATGTCCAGTGATTTTCATCAACAGATGACTATCATAACCACGTTTGAGCATATTGCTTATGTAAGACCGCCGTGCGGTATGAGTACCTATTAGTTCCCAACGTTGTTTGATTGAATTAGTAACTTTTCCTCCTCTGTCTTCTGTTACAATGTGTTCTTCTGTAAGACCAGCTTTTAAACCTATTTTCTTTAAATATCTCAACATCGTATTTTCAGTGATTTCAGGTAAATTGAAATCATATTTTTTCAGTATTTCCAAAGCTATAGGGAATAATGGAATAGTAACTCTACGGGTCTTTTTAAGCTGCACAATTTCGAGTACTTTTCCGCTGCTGGTTTCTTTTACGATACCTTCATTTAATGATTTTATGTCACTAAATCGTTGTCCCGTCCAACATTGTAGAATAAAAACATCTCTGGCAACCCCCTCTTTATAAGGGAGTTTAAGAGAATATATCTTACTGATTTCTTCCTCATTTAAATAAATTTCATTTTCATCTCCTTGTCTGCTTTTGGGTTTGGAGTATTTGTCTAATTTAGCTTCGTGTATGTCTATCAAGTTATAAGGTTCTGCTCTTTTAATAATGCCAATTAGTTGAACACACTTATTGCCTACAGTACTTGTTGCAGTTGTTCGTTCACCTTTTACTTTTTTATTGAATAGGTATGTTTCATACTCTTTAATTAATGCCAGATTTATATCGTCAAAACTGATAGTATCTTGACCTTTTTCTTTTAAAAAGGTTTGGAAATCTTTTAATACAATTAAATACGTTTCCATTGTCGATCCTCTCTTATGTTCACCTGAGGTTTTGATAGTCTTGTCATTGGCAATAATATCCCGTAGCCAATGTATAGCGTTTATTTTATTAGTTCTTTGCATATTATTATTTTTGTATATGTATTTCCTTAATAAATTCCAGCAATTTTTTAGTTCGCTTGGATTATCACAAAGATAACGCTTAAATTCTTCAATTTGACTTCTTAACTCTAATAATTTTTTATTGGCAATAGTATTATTTATATTGTCTGATTCTGTCAGACGACAACTTATATACGCTTCTTGTTTCTTGATATTCCAATGTTCAGGATATACTTTTACTCCAGTCGACAATTTAGCTTGCTTCTGATTTATGCGTACTATCAAATAAATATTAGTTGGTCTCTCACTTTTGGGTTGACGGAGGTTAAAATTAGCTTTTACAATTTCATTAATAAAGACTTGATGTGTCATAACCTTGTTCTTTGAATCGGTTCTTTAATTTGGTTCTTAAAATCCGTTCTTTTGGACTAAATATGATACTTTGTATAGATTCTAAGTGCTCTAATACCCCTTCTGAGAATATCTACGCAAATATTAGGTAGTTTCCGACAAATCATGTAAATTTGCGACAATTTAATAAGCTGATTTTTATGTCGTGTATACTGAATATTGAAACCTCTACCACTGTTTGCTCGGTAGCGGCAAGTCAAGACGGACAGACGATTTTTGTGAAAGAAGACTTGAAGGGCCCTTCACACGCCGTGTCTTTGGGAGTATTTGTTGATGAAGCGTTGTCGTTCATTGATAGTCATGCCATACCTTTGGATGCAGTTGCAGTGAGTTGTGGTCCGGGATCATACACAGGATTGCGGATTGGAGTTTCGATGGCAAAAGGCATTTGTTACGGACGGAATGTACCCTTGATCGGTCTTCCTACGCTCGAAGTGCTGAGTGTGCCCGTGTTGCTGTATCACGATTTGCCGGAAGATGCGTTGCTCTGCCCGATGCTCGATGCCCGCCGTATGGAAGTGTACGCTGCCGTTTACGACCGTGCCTTGAACGTGAAGCGTGCTATCGCCGCCGATATTGTCGATGAGAATTCCTATCTGGAGTTTCTGAACGAAGCGCCCGTTTATTTCTACGGAAATGGAGCCGCCAAGTGCCGTGAGAAGATCACGCATCCGAATGCGCATTTTATCGACGACATCCATCCGTTGGCGAAGATGATGTATCCGCTGGCAGAAAAAGCAGTTGCCAGAGAAGACTATAAAGACGTGGCCTACTTCGAACCTTTCTATCTGAAAGAATTTGTAGCCTCGTTGCCGAAGAAGTCACTTCTTGAATAACGCACTTCAGTAGAAAAAAGTGCCTCAGTAAGTGAACCGCCTTTGGCGGGAAACAGTGATTAGTGAGTGACCGTCGTCCTCCGACTTTTTATTTTTAATTTCAAAACTTTTAATTTAAAAGATGCAATACAATACCCAGCAGAAAAGAATGCCGCTTCCCGAGTACGGCCGCAGCATACAGAACATGGTAGATTATGCGTTGACCATTCAGGACCGTGCCGAGCGTCAGCGTTGTGCTAACACAATTATCAACATTATGGGAAATATGTTCCCCCATTTGCGTGATGTGCCCGATTTCAAGCATAAACTCTGGGATCACCTGGCCATCATGTCCGGTTTTGAGCTGGATATTGACTATCCCTACGAAATCATCCGCGAAGACAACCTGGTGACCAAGCCGGAACCGATCCCATATTCTACCACCCGCATGCGCTACCGCCACTACGGACACACGCTGGAAGTGCTGATCAAGAAAGCCTGCGAACTTCCCGAAGGAAACGACAAGAGAAATCTGACAGCCATGATCTGCAACCACATGAAGAAAGACTACATGGCATGGAACAAAGATACCGTAGACGACCGCAAAATAGCGGAAGACCTCTACGAACTTTCCGGCGGCAAGCTACAACTGACAGACGACATCATCCGACTGATGGCAGAACGCCTGAACCAGAACTACCGCCCAAAGGTGAACTATACCAATAATCGGAATAATAATCCGCGGAGAAGATATTAAAAGGTAATAAGTAATAGGTAATAAGTAATAGCATAGCTGCGTTCGGCGTGTTGCATGTATTGAGAATCTTACTTATTATTACCTATTACCTATTACTTGTTATTTATTACCTATTACTTAAAATAAATGGCTTCATTTGTAATTGAAGGAGGACATCGGCTTAGCGGGGAGATTCATCCGCAAGGGGCCAAAAACGAAGTTTTGCAGATTATCTGTGCCACGTTGCTGACTGCTGAGGAAGTGACGGTGAACAATATACCTGACATTCTGGATGTCAACAATCTGATTCAGCTTATGCGGGAGATGGGAGTGACGGTTGCAAAGGAAGGCATTGATACTTACAGTTTTAAGGCGGAGAACGTCGATCTGGCTTATTTGGAGAGTGATAAGTTCTTGAAGAAGTGTTCGAGCCTTCGGGGGTCGGTGATGCTGATCGGTCCGATGGTGGCACGTTTCGGGAAGGCGTTGATCTCGAAGCCGGGCGGAGATAAGATTGGTCGCCGTCGTCTGGACACCCACTTTGTGGGGATTCAGAATTTGGGAGCTGACTTCCGTTATGACGAGTCGCGGGGCATCTATGAGATAACGGCCGACAGGCTTCAGGGCAGCTATATGCTGCTTGATGAAGCGTCCGTGACCGGTACAGCCAACATTCTGATGGCTGCCGTACTGGCAAAAGGCACTACCACCATTTACAATGCCGCCTGCGAACCCTACTTGCAGCAGCTCTGCCGTATGCTCAACCGGATGGGAGCAAAGATCAGCGGCATCGCTTCCAATCTGCTCACCATCGAGGGCGTGGAAGAACTGCACGGCACACAGCATACCGTATTGCCCGACATGATCGAAGTCGGGAGTTTCATCGGTATGGCTGCCATGACCAAAAGCGAAATAACCATTAAAAACGTTTCCTACGAGAACCTCGGCATCATCCCCGAAAGTTTCCGCCGGTTGGGCATCAAACTGGAGCAGAGGGGAGACGATATCTACGTCCCCGCACAGGAAACATACGAAATAGAATCATTCATCGACGGCTCCATCATGACCATTGCCGACGCCCCCTGGCCGGGACTGACACCCGACTTGCTGAGCGTGATGCTCGTAGTGGCCACCCAAGCCAAAGGAAGCGTACTGATCCATCAGAAGATGTTCGAAAGCCGCCTGTTCTTTGTAGACAAGCTCATCGACATGGGGGCTCAGATCATCCTTTGTGACCCTCACCGTGCCGTAGTAATCGGACATAACCACGGCTTCAAGCTGCGCGGCGCCCGACTGACTTCGCCCGATATCCGTGCGGGAATCGCCCTTCTCATCGCCGCCATGAGCGCCGAAGGAACCAGCACGATCAGCAATATCGAACAGATAGACCGTGGCTACCAGAACATCGAAGGACGACTTAACGCCATCGGCGCCAGAATCACTCGAATATGATAAAGAAAGAAGAAGTATATAAAATCGGACTATTCAACAAGCCGCACGGCATTCACGGCGAGTTGCAGTTTACCTTCACGGACGACATCTTCGACCGTGTGGACTGCGATTATCTGATCTGCCTGCTCGACGGTATTTTCGTACCGTTTTTCATCGAAGAATACCGTTTCCGTTCGGACTCCACCGCACTGGTGAAGCTTGAAGGCATAGAAACGGCGGAACGCGCGCGTATGTTCACCAATGTCGAAGTCTACTTCCCGGTGAAGCACGCGGAAGAGGCGGAAGACGGCGAACTGTCGTGGAACTTCTTCGTCGGTTTCCGCATGGAAGACGTTCGTCACGGCGAGCTGGGCGAAGTGGTCGAAGTGGATACCGCGACGGTGAATACCCTTTTTGTGGTCGAACAGGAGGACGGAGAAGAACTCCTCATTCCTGCACAGGAAGAATTTATAGTGGAGATCAATCAGGAAAAGAAGCTCATTACAGTCGAGCTTCCCGAAGGATTGTTGAATTTGGAAGATTTGGAGGAAGATTAATAATTAATAAAGATGCCAAGAAAACGGAGTAAAGCATTTTGGAACAATTTCAAGTTCAAGTATAAACTCACCATTATCAATGAGAATACGCTTGAAGAAATCGTGGGGCTTCGGGTATCCAAGCTGAACGGGCTTTCGGTGCTGTTGTCCGTGCTGGCGGTGCTTTTTCTGATTGCTGCCTGCATCATTGCCTTCACCCCTTTGCGCAATTACCTCCCCGGATATATGAACAGTGAAGTCCGCAGTCAGATCGTGGACAACGCGCTCCGTGTGGATTCCTTGCAGGAACTGCTCAACAGGCAGAACCTCTACATCATGAACATACAGGATATTTTCAGCGGAAAAGTGCCCATAGACAGCGTGCAGACGCTCGACTCGCTGACCGCCGCCCGCGAAGACACCCTGATGGAACGTACCAGACGTGAAGAGGAATTTCGCCGCCAATACGAAGAAAATGAAAAATATAATCTGACTACGATCGTTTCGCAGCCGGATGTCAACGGACTGATCCTGTATCGTCCGACCCGTGGAATGGTTTCCGACCATTTCAACACCGATAAGAAACACTTTGGAACGGATATTGCCGCCAACCCCAATGAAAGCGTGCTGGCAACCATGGACGGCACCGTCTTTCTGAGCACCTACACCGCCGAAACCGGTTACGTGATAGGCGTACAGCACAGTCAGGATTTCGTCTCGATCTACAAGCACTGCGGCTCGCTGCTGAAAAAAGAAGGCGACCGCGTGAAAGGAGGCGAAGCCATCGCACTGGTGGGAAACAGCGGAACGCTCAGCACAGGGCCGCATCTCCACTTCGAACTGTGGTACAAGGGACATCCTGTCAATCCGGAGAAGTACATCGTGTTTTAAAGCCAATGACGAGAAGTGGGATATACGATTATAAGTGACAAGTGACAGAGGAATTAGATAATAATGGATTCAGAAAAGAAGAATAAGAAGAAACAAATAGCTATTTTAGGCTCTACGGGCTCTATCGGGACGCAGGCGTTGCAGGTGATCGAAGAACACCCCGACCTCTACGAAGCCTATGCCCTGACGGCCAACAACCGGGTAGAACTGCTGATTGCACAGGCACGCAAGTTCCAGCCGGAAGTGGTGGTGATAGCCAACGAAGAAAAGTACGCCCAACTGAAGGAAGCGCTGAGCGACCTTCCGATCAAAGTATATGCCGGAATCGACGCGGTCTGTCAGATCGTGGAGGCCGGACCGGTAGATATGGTGCTGACGGCAATGGTGGGCTATGCCGGACTGAAGCCGACGATCAACGCCATTCGTGCCAAGAAAGCCATTGCGCTTGCCAATAAGGAGACGCTTGTGGTGGCGGGAGAACTGATCAACCAACTGGCACAGCAATACCACACTCCCATTTTGCCGGTGGACTCTGAACACTCGGCAGTCTTCCAGTGTTTAGCTGGAGAAGTCGGGAACCCGATTGAGAAGGTGATACTGACCGCTTCCGGTGGTCCGTTTCGGACCTGCACGCTGGAGCAGCTGAAGTCCGTCACCAAGACACAGGCATTGAAACATCCCAACTGGGAGATGGGAGCCAAGATCACCATTGACTCCGCATCCATGATGAACAAAGGCTTTGAGGTCATCGAGGCGAAATGGCTGTTCGGCGTGCAGCCCAGCCAGATCGAGGTGGTGGTGCATCCGCAGTCGGTCATTCATTCCATGGTGCAGTTTGAGGACGGTGCCGTCAAGGCACAGCTAGGCATGCCGGATATGCGTCTGCCCATCCAGTATGCGTTCTCGTATCCCGACCGTATCTGCTCTTCTTTCGACAGGCTCGACTTCACCCAGTGCACGAACCTGACGTTCGAGCAACCGGATACGAAGCGTTTCCGCAACCTTGCCCTGGCTTACGAGGCGATGTATCGGGGCGGAAATATGCCTTGCATTGTCAATGCCGCCAACGAAGTAGTGGTAGCCGCTTTCCTCCGGGACGGCATCAGCTTCCTCGGTATGAGCGATGTGATCGAAAAGACAATGGAACGTGCCGCGTTTGTAGCCGCTCCTGCTTACGACGACTATGTGGCTACCGACGCCGAAGCGCGGAGAATAGCTGCGGAGCTGATTCCGTGATAGCACCGGAGCTGATTTCGTGAACAATGAAAAATATAAATAAGTAATATAAATTAGAAAGCGCCTCGGTTTTCCTCTTATGAGCAGAGGGTTTGGATGAGGCTTTAAATTGTAAATAGACTATATGGAAACATTTTTAATTCGTGCCCTGCAACTGATAATGAGCTTATCCTTGCTCGTTATTATTCATGAAGGCGGGCATTTCCTTTTTGCCCGGTTGTTCAAGGTGCGTGTAGAAAAATTCTGCTTGTTCTTTGACCCGTGGTTTACCTTGTTCAAGTTCAAACCCAAGAGAAGTGATACGGAGTATGCAGTAGGATGGCTGCCGCTGGGCGGTTACGTCAAGATAGCCGGAATGATAGACGAGTCGATGGATACCGAACAGATGAAACAGCCTGAGCAGCCTTGGGAGTTCCGTTCCAAGCCGGCTTGGCAACGTCTTCTGATCATGGTGGGCGGTGTGCTGTTCAACTTCCTGTTGGCGCTCTTTATTTATTCAATGATTCTTTTCGCTTGGGGCGACCAGTATATAAAGGTCCAAGAAGCTCCCCTTGGTATGGACTTCAACGAAACGGCGAAAGCGGTCGGTTTTCAGGATGGCGACATCCTTTTGTCTGCCGACAATGTGCCTTTCGTACGTTATGACGGCGATATGCTGAGTCAGATAGCCGATGCCCGTGAGGTATCAGTGCTTCGTGACGGCAAGAAAGCCTCCGTCTACATTCCCGAAGACATGATGCAGCGCCTGATGGCGGACAGCGTTCGTTTCGCTTCTTTCCGTTTCCCGTATGTGATTGACAGCGTGATGGTTAATTCTCCCGCTGCGCAGGCAGGCATTCTGCCGGGCGACAGTATCATCGCATTGGACGGAAAATCCATCTCCTTCTCTGATTTCAAGCAGACGATGGCGGAACGCAAGAAAAACGCCGAAGCACTTCTGAAAGACAGCATCGACCCTCGTCTGATTACGCTGACGTATGTGCGTGGCGGTGTGACCGATACGACTTCCCTGCGCGTGGATTCCGCTTATCTGATGGGCGTAGTTGCCAGTCTGACAACGGATCGTCTGTTGCCTATGGTGAAAAAGGAATACACATTCTTTGAATCTTTCCCCGCAGGCGTATCTTTGGGTGTGAAGACATTGAAAGGATACGTCGGCAACATGAAATATCTCTTCTCGAAAGAAGGAGCCAAACAGTTGGGCGGCTTCGGCACTATCGGAAGCATTTTCCCTGCTACGTGGGACTGGCACCAGTTCTGGTACATGACCGCCTTCCTTTCCATCATCCTTGCCTTCATGAACATTCTTCCGATCCCCGCATTGGACGGCGGACACGTGCTCTTCCTCTTCTACGAGATGATAGCCCGTCGTAAACCGAGTGACAAGTTTATGGAGTACGCTCAGATGACCGGTATGGTGCTTCTGTTCGGCTTGCTGATTTGGGCAAACTTCAATGACATATTGAGGTTCTTCTTCTAAGCAGGGACCGGCAAGGCATACACATCCGTCTTCCCGCGTGCAGACCGGAAGTTGTCAGAACAGCAATCCCGGCGACAGCGGACTGCTGGCGGATAAAAGGAGGACGTCGGCGATGAAGCAATGTATATTGCTGAAATACAGTAAAATAGAACGTACTATTTATCATATATAGAAACGGCGCTTTAACACTACGTTAAAGCGCCGTTTCTATATACGATAAATGCCTTAGTCTGCCAACGATGATACGCCCTTTCTCCTTTGGGCTCTCTGGATGCCCGGAGACGAATGTTAAATCATTAACATTCTCTGGGTTAGCCAAAAAGCTGGTTGGGCTCTATATCGCACGGTTTTGAGCTAAATGATAATCAATAGTATCTTGAATGGGGCTGACTAAAAAGTCAATAGTATCTTAAATCTCCTCCTTCGGGAAGGAGGAGTACCCGTAGGGGGAGGTGGTAGGTGAACACATAACCCTATCATTACAAAGAAATAGGAATAAACATTCTTTTTCCTACCACCTCGGTCTTCGACCACTCTTCCCGAAGGAGGAGATTCGAGATACTATTGACTTTTTAGTCACCCCCAATGGAGATACTACTGTTTGATTCATTTTCCGTTCGGAAAGAAACAAACTGGAAACAACCAGTTTTCCGGATTGATCCCATTTTCTTCTCCCATGATTTTCGCTTCGGATGACAGAAATTTCTGTTCGTCATGACTGATTCGTTTCTCTTTTCAGCGTAGACGGTTGCGACAACCGCAGACTGCTGACAATCGCCGCCACAACAGCAAACCCACTTCCGACCATGAGGCAGACCGCCGTACTCCGGTCGTGCACGACAAAACTGAAAAGCAACGCTACCAACGTAGTACCGAACGTTTGTCCCAGCAACCGTGCCATCCCCAGCATTCCACTTGCACCGCCCGAACGTTTCGTTGGGGCGGAAGAGATAATCGTACTGTTATTGGGTGTCTGAAACAATCCGAAACCGGCTCCGCAAAGCATCAGACGAAGAATTATACTGATATCGGACGATTCGGCAGTAAGCCCCGAAAGTGAAAAAAGTCCGACAGCAAACAAGGCCATCCCGATACTCCCCAATATCCCCGGATGAATGCGTTCCACCAGATAACCTGCCAACGGTGCCGTCACAAGAGTCGCCAACGGCCACGGAGTCAGCAGCAATCCTGTCATGACCTCGCTGTGACCCAACGTATTCTGAAGGAAAAACGGGAGAGATACCATGGCCGCCATCTGAGCGATAAACGAACAGATAGACGTCAGAATCGAAAGCCGGAAAATCGGTATCCGCAATAAGTCCAGTGGCAGCAACGGAGTCGTCTGAGTCAGTTGCCTCCGTACGTAAAACGTTCCTACGATGGCCAATATGATCAATTGCAGCACAAGGAAATCCATCTCCTCATGATGCGCAAATCCGTCCAGCGTATAAATCAGTAACCCGAATGTGACCGCATTGGCTATCGCACTCACGAAGTCAAACTTCCGCTTCGACCGCTCTTCCTGTCTCGGCAAATGCTTGATTCCCAGCAGCAGTGCCGTAATCCCCAGCGGTACATTGATGGCAAACAGCCAGTGCCAGCTGGCTATCGAAAGTATGCCGCTTGCCACCGACGGACCGGCAGCCGCCGATATCGCCACTACCATCGCATTGATTCCCATTCCCCGCCCAATCTGGCTTTTCGGATATACGTAGCGCAACTGCGCCGTATTCACACTTGTGATGGCCGACGCACTGAATCCCTGAAAGATACGTGCAATCGTCAGCGTCCAGAATGAATCGGACAAGGCGCAAATCAGCGAAGTGATGCAAAACAGCCCAATGCCCGACAGGAACACTTTCCGATAACCGATAATCTCCCCCAAAGAAGAGAAAGACAGCAGCGAAACAACGATCGCCAACTGATAACCGTTTATAATCCATGTAGTTACAGCAGGCGAAGTTCCGAAATCGTGCGAAAGCGTAGGGAGTACGATGTTGATAATATTCACGTCGAGCACCGACATACAAAGTGCAAATCCGATGGAAACCACCGCCCAGATACGTCTCGGCATTGGCAGTCCATCGGTTTCATCTATAGAAGTGGTATTATTGGCTTGTATCATAAAAAACTTATTCTTGTAGAACCTTATTTTGTCTGTAAATGTAAACAAAACAAAGAAGTACGTGTTTCAATCTTCTTTGAAATATAAGTTTTTTTAGCGCAGGAGACAACGCCCGCAGCAGTTCATAGTAGACCACGCCCACAACAATTCGCAGCAGCTCCCCCCGCACTAAACTAATACAAAACCTCCCCCACCATTATTACCTATAACCTATTACTTATTACCTATTCTCAATATCCTCTGATTGCTGCTTCCCCGAAATTCCAGATAAGGCGAAAAGAGCGCCTGTTCGAAACGCCCGTCCACCAGCACATCTATGTAGTCGAGCACAGCCTTCAAACGCGGATTAGCCTGAATCTCTTCGTACGTATATCCCGTATAGCACCAGATATTCAGCCCCGTTTCCTCCTTTACCCTTTTGACAAAAAGCAGGAAAGCCTCCGGATTATAAAACGGATCTCCTCCCGAAAAAGTAACCCCGTCCAGCAATGGATTGGCTTTAATCTCCCGAATGATCGATTGAATCCTTTCCTCCGTCAGCAGTTCTCCCGCCCGCGGATTCCAGCTCTCCGGATTGTGACAGCCGACGCAGTGATGAGAACACCCCGCAAGATAAATCGAATACCGGATGCCTTCACCGTCAACAATCGTTTCGGGATAAGTCGATAATAAGTGGAGAACTGAAAGTGGAGAATTGAGAGTGTTCATCTTAAAATAAAAATAAATGGGTATAAATAATATACAAGAAGGAAGAGTAAAGCCCCGCCCGCCATCACACAGCGCAGCCAACTCTCAACTCTCCCTTCTCAACTCTCAACTTTTATAAGTGCTTCACACGATCCTTTTCTTCCGCCCGTTTGGCAGAGTTCCAGGAGCTGAGGTCACCTGTCAGGTATCCGGTGATGCGACGCATACGTAAGATGTTTTCGCTTTGGCATACCGGGCATTTATCGAAGATTACTCCTTTGTATCCACAGTTGTGGCAGGTATCCACCGGATGATTGATGGAGCCGTAGCCGATGCCCTCGTCGTGCATGACCTTTACGATCTTCGCAATGGCACGTACATTCTTCTGAGCTTCCCCGTCCAATTCCACATACGTAATGTGCCCGCCGCGGGTAATGGCGTGGAAAGGCGCTTCGCACCTGATCTTTTCGGTGATGCTGATCGGTTCCTTCACATCCACATGGAAGGAATTGACGTAGTAATCGCGGTCCGTCACGCCGGGGATTTTGCCGTATTTCCGGCGGTCTATCTTGGTGAAACGTCCCGAAAGTCCTTCGGCAGGTGTGGCAAGTACGGAATAATTCAGGTTATATTTCTCTTTATATTCGTCTACCACTTTGTTCATTTCCATTACAGCTTCGTACAGCGTGTCCCATGCCTTCTGGCTGTGTCCGTGACCTTCTCCGTAAAGTGCCACCATTGCATTGTGTCCGCCGATAAAGCCGATGCCCAGCGTACCGCTGCGTAACGCATCGCCCACTTGCTCGTTCGGATTCAGTGCGCCGCCGCCTTTCCATACGTCATTTCCCATCATGAAGGGGAACTGGCGTGCCAGTGCGGTGCGTTGATACTGGTAGCGCTCGTACAGCTGATCGGCTACAAGAGTCGCCATATTGCGGACTGACTCCATGAAAATCTCTTTCGCTTTCTGTTCGATGGCATCCTTGTTGCGTTCACCCTCAATCAGATTTTCCGCCTTGATGCGTGCTTCGATGGCGAGACGCGGCATGTTCAGTGTGGTGAATGAAAGGTTTCCGCGTCCCAAAGATGATTTTTCTCCTGCCACATTCTCAAATACACGGGTGCGGCATCCCATTGTAGCCAACTCGTAGATATACCGTTTCGGATCGTCCGCTTTCCATTTCTCGTTCTTGTTGAAAGGCGTGTCCAGGAACATGAAGTTCGGGAAAAGCGCTTTCGATGTAGTCTGACAAGCTCTTAGCAGCAGATCGAAGTTCGGAGCTTCGTAAGTTCCCCGCATGGCGTCTTCGATGTTTTCCGCCTTCATCGCTTTCTCGAAGTCCTTTTCGGAGTAAGAAACTCCGTCCTTTACTTTGAATATCTGGATCGGGAATACGGGGACTTCGCCACGTGTTCCGAGTCCTTCGATGGTGGCTTTCAGCAGTTCCTCGATCACGAGGCGGCCTTCGGCGGAAGTATCCGTTCCGTAGTTGATGGAGCTGAATACCACTTGGTTACCTCCACGGGAGTGCATGGTGTTCAGGTTGTGGATAAATCCTTCCATTGCCTGATGCGTATCCTTCTTTGTTTGCTGGTACGCTTTTTCTGCGATGCGTGTCAGGTGTTCCTTGTCTATAATGATTTGCAGGGCTATCAGGGCGATGCGCAATGTCTCGCGTTCTGCTTCGGTCGATTTGATAGAAGGCAGATGTTCCTTGATTAAGGTGCGGATTGCTTTTTCGTCCGCCTGTGTTCCGTTCTCCATCGCCACGTAAAAATTGATGAACGAAGCCAGATGTTTGCGGAAAGACTTTGCCACTCCTTTTGCCATGAAGAAGTCGAAGGCGGGGATTGCCTGTCCGCCGTGCTGCTCGTTCTGGTTGGTCTGGAAGATGATGGTGGCAAGCGTAGCATAACTTTGGATGCTTTGCGGCGTGCGGATGCTGCCGTTCTTGGTGCGGAAGCCACGTTCAAAGAGATCGTCCATGTCATATTGGATGCAGGTAGTCGTCTTTGTAGGGTAGTAATCGAGGTCGTGAATATGGACATCGCCCAACTGGTGCGCTTCGGCAAAACGTTTCGGCAACAGATATTTATAGGTGTAGTCTTTGGTGACTTCCGATGCAAATGTCATCATTTGTCCGGCAGGCGTGTGGCTGCTCATGTTGGCGTTGCTCAGGTTCACGTCGTTCTTGTCGATGGCGACGATGCCGTCCATTACGTGCTTCATCTGGGTTTTCTTGTCCCGCTCCGTGTTCCGCCATTCGCGGTAGATGATGTACTTCTTGGCCACTTCGGGGCGTACCTTCATCAATGCCTTTTCTACTAAGTCCTGAATTTCCTCCACGGTGATCGTGGGGTTAGTGAACTGACTGATCACACTCATCGTAACGTCAGCAATCAGTTGCTGCTCGTTCTGAATCCCTGTTGCACTGAATGCTTTACCAATCGCATTCTTGATCTTACTAATAGAGAAATCTTCTCTTTTACCATCCCGTTTGATGATACAAATTTCCGCGTAGTTCATAACTTTAACTCCCGAAAGTGATTAATAATATGTTTATTTGACTCCGGCAGGTCTTCTGACTTATCCCTCCCCCGCAGCGCCTTCCCACATCTGCCGATGCAGTGACATAGTGTGCGGATTCACAGAGAATTACAGCAGCGGGTACTGTCGCCGATTTGCACAGCGTTCCCTCATTGACTAAACCTCTTTTTAGTTCCGAAATCGGATACAAAGATAAAGGATATTGTGATAGCTTGGATAGGATTTAACATTAAATTTCGGGAAACTTTTCTTTCTGCCTGATACAGAAAGTTTTCCGTTTTGGATAACTTTTAAGAAATGATTCTTGCAGGAAATATTAGTTTTTCTTCTCTGTTATATTGAAATAGTCGGACTCTCTTTTAAGTGTCCCATGCCCCATAAGTGTACTTATTAAAGGACTCACGCTTTTATCAGACTTAAAAAAAGATAGACTAAATGAAGATTTTAAAAGATTTGCATACTGGTAGAAAGAAGTTTTCCAGAGTTGAGCGGATGCATTTTTTGCAAGAGCTGGAAGAAGAACTGAAAGTTTATTATCTCTCCTATACAGAGACAGTAGATAGGCCTTATTCCGAACAGGAACAAGAGATTATTGTCCGGATTATCAAGATGCTGATTCGTCAGCTTCGGGGTACATCCAAGTTTCAGTTGTTTAGCAGGAGAGGTACAAGACGTAAGTCCGAAGATCCGGATGATGTGGAAGAGCGGGAAGAGCGGCGAAAGGAACAGACAGACGAGATACGTTTGAAACATACCAACCTTTACTCGTACAATCCTCTTTCCAAGAAGTATAAAGCGAGGAAAGAAGAACTGCTTCGGAACCTGAAAAGGGAGTTCTAATCTTCCGGATGTTTCATTGAGAACGTCCGGGAAGTAACAAATAAGAGTAGACCGGCAAATGCGTATGTATTGTGAGTCCCTTGCGTTTGCTGAGCCTGCTCTTATTTGTTTTAGAATTAGCCAAGAAAAAATACCCTGACATGTAAATGTTTTAGTTTCATGCCAGGGTAATAATCTAATAGTTATTGTTCAGTCGGTGACTTTTATCAAGAGACCGTTTTAACAATATGCAATGTCAGTAACGGACGGAATATCCGATATGATGTGCTCCATACATTCTTTACTCCTTCTACTGCTATCGGATTGTTTTTAGACTTTTGAATGTATTTCAGCAGAACCTTCCGTTGCTGGCGATTCAAAATGTCTATGTTTGTAGCCCATAGCATAAGTCCTTCTTCCAACGTTGTCACTTCAAACTGATATGAGGCATTGTAATTACGAATATAGGTAATGAAAGTAAAGGTTGCTTTCTCTGATAGAGGAAACACTGTATCGCTCATGTCGGTTTCTATCATGTTTACATCATATAAGTACATTAACTTGTAATATTTCCTATCGCCACATCCCTCGTGGTATTTTTTTGCTATATTCGCATTGTAAAGAGATATTAGATCATCAATTAAAAAGAAATCACGCCAGACGTTTTTTACGCAGTCTAATTTTACTGGGCCATTGTCATGATAGCATTCCAGAGATTCACGAATAAGTAAAGACTTCATTTTTGAAGATATATGAGACGTGTCATGAACTAATTCACGAAATAAATCATTAGTCGGCATTTCTGATTGATACTGATGAACAAAGCAATGCTTATCGTTGGCATTAACTAAGAAAGTAAATGTTTTCATAATTTCATTTATTTCATGGTTGTTTCTGAGACTTGAATCTACCCTAATGTAGGAATATATTGTTCTATGCTAGGATGTTTTATTAGTCGTTTTTTTTACTGTCTCTACTATATTAAGAAGCAAAAGAGTACTAAATACAATAAAACATGTACACCAAACATTACTTAGACCATTTAATTTGGTAGGAGGATCTATATCACCATATTTGATATTCTTCTTAAATGACTTCAACTGTTTATCTGTAAAAAAATCGACATTATTTATCCATAAGTTCAAGGCTTCTTCTAATGTCTTTGCTACATACTGACTAATGTATGTCCCACCTTTATAGTCAGCAATAAATGTAAATAGTTTCATTTTAATTACCTCCTCTACCTCTTTGATGGTCATGGTCTCCTGCATAATCCATCTGTTTTTTATAGTGATCTCTTTGTTTTTTCAATGTTTCTAATTCTTTTTTCTCTTTCGCAGTTTTATTTGTTTTAGATTTTAAATTATCATATTTCTCTTTTGCTGTACTATAATCATTTGCAGCTTGTTGTCTTTTATCAATATTCGAATGCTTTTCATTCTTCCCGCTAGACTTTGAATACCCGCTTCCGTTATTACTACCTTCGCTAACTCTTCCTTTTTTGGAGAATAGCTTCATGAATCCACTTGTTCCCATCAATGAACCGTGAGTGATATCATACACGCCTTTCGCGGTAACCCCCAAAGAAATTCCTGCGGTTTCCGGACTGAGTGCCATTCCTCCTGCAGCTTCTTCGAAACCATTAACAATCTCTGCGGCTCCTGCAAAAATACTTATGATATCACCAACATCCTGTCCTGCGTTGTAGGCAGATGCGTTGCTGTATATTCCGGTTTCACGGAGTGACGTTTGTCCAAGCAGTATGTTATCTGCCATAGCCCGTGCAGCTCCATTGGTAAAACTTAGAGTACCCTTAAAGACGTTGCTTAATCCTCTGCTTATTCCTCCCCATGTGGGCCACATTCCATTGGGATCTACTAATAGGATAGGATTGTTCAAACAGTAAGTGTATGGACTAATCTTATAGTACTTTTCCGTCATCAGGTCCATCGTATGCCATCTTCCCAATACCGGGTCATACTGCCTTGCTCCGTAGTCGTACAAGTTCAATCCGTTCTTTGTATCCAGTTCCTTTCCGTTATACTTAAAAGGTTGAACAGATGAATTTGAAGCGAATATTCCTCCGAACGGATAATAGTGGTTCACTTCTTCTATCATTCCATCTTGGCTGGCAACCACTCTGTTGTTTCCTTGATGGTCTTGGATGTAGTAGTGGAACTTTTTATCTGCTATAGAGAAATATCCCTGTTCGGTCAATAGCTTGTCCCGGCTTCCATTTTCATAGATCACATTGCCGCAGTAGTCGGTTGTAGTGGTGTTTCCTGCGATTATATGTGTAGTTTGGAGTTTAGTTCCGTCTGCGCTATATAGGTAAGAAATTTCACTACCGTCTTTAAACTGTATCCGACGTGGTAAATTTAAGAAATTGTATTGGATATCAGAAATGTTTTTATTCAAATCTTTTGTTAAATTACCGTCTTCGTCGTAGGAATATTCCGTGTCCAGATTCACACCGTCCTTGAACTCGAAACCATTCGCGTATGCTGAACTTGTGGCGCTGTCTGTCACTTTCTTGAGCTGATTGCCTGTGTAAGTAAGAGATAGGTCGTCAATTAATCCGTAACTGCTTTGTCCGGTTTGCCCATAACGCTTCAGTCCTGTGATGTTGCCATGTTTGTCATAACCGGTCACTTGTTCATTGAAGTGATTTGTATTCGTCATCGAATTGCTTCCTTCACTATAATTGGCACTGGTCAGCCTGTTGAGCTTATCGTATGAATATTGGTAATTACGGGTGATTGACTCTTTGTTTGCTTTCCACGTCATGCTACTGATATTTCCGCCATACTGGGGAGTGCCGGGACCATCAGTATAATGTAGCGTTTGAGAGAAGAGAGGGCTTTCGATAGACGTTAGCCAGTTACGGATATTATACGTATTGGTCGTTGTCAGTGTGGAAGTGCCGTCTATTCGGGTTAAGCTTTTAATATTGCCTAAGTCATCGTAGAGATAGCTCATTTTCGTAGAGTCCTTTTCATTTACGATTTGTACAGTTTCAGACAAACGTCCTGCGTGATTGTAGCTGTGTTTGGTTTCTTCGATCAGCTCGGAGTTACTTTTGGAGTGGATATGCTTGGTGTGCACAGGCTGTCCCGTAAAGTTGTAAGCAGTGTATGTCTTTTCGTATCCTCCCAGATGATTGGTCGATTTTATCTGAATGGCACGGCCGTTATAATCATAGTAAGTAACGGTATAGTCGTATCCTGTCACAGATCCGTTTTTGTCCAGTCGAGCTGTCGCGTTTCCGGTCTGCAAGCCTTGCGAACTAGTCGTATATCTTTCTCCGAACTCGCTGTTTGCTTCATAATTCAAACTGCTGTTGGAAATCAGGGTGCCGTTCTGCATCTTAAACTGATAGTCGTCATAATATTTGGCGGTAAGCACTGTGGCTGAATTCAGTGCGACTCCGGTTACGGAATAACCGAGAAGAGAAGCGTTGTTCGTACGTTCACATTTGACGCATGTATTCAGTATCGGGTTGTTGAATGGGTCTATGGCGTTTTTACAAATCCCCGTGATACATTCGCGCCCCATTGCGTCGGGCAATGCGAATTGCCATTCACCTCTTTTTCGTTGTTCTCCTGTTTGGGAGAAGATAAGGCGGTCTGCCAAGTCATAGACTTTGTACTCCCAACTGCAGCCCGGTAACTTGGTGCCTATGCACCGGTTACGCATATCATATTTATAGAGATAGGCGTATTGAGCTAAGGATGCGGAAGTTTGACTCGAATAACTGCTACCGCTTACAAGTTGGGCGGATACCATAGGTGGAAGCACCGCTTTTAAATTATCGAACTCATCATAAAGATAATAAGTGTCGTTATTCGTCTTACTGCCGTTGTTGTGCTCAATTTGCCGGCTAAGTACTACTTGGTCGAATTTATTCTTGAATTCCAATGTCACTTGACGATCTTCGTTTTCGGTCCGGGTGACGGATAGCTCGGAAGATTTGCAATTGCCGGCTACTTTCAGCTCCATGTTTTGGTTATCTTTTTCTGTCATTTCAAACCGAAGGCAGTTGAGCGTATCATTTCCGGCGAAGTTACTCAGGTAGCTGAATTTGGTACTTGCTTTTTGCGAACGCCAGTCGCTTCCGGGACCATATACTTCCCGTACTCTTCCCAAAGGTGAATCTTCGTAGACTTTTTCTGAAAAGTGATAAGTATATTCCTTATAGTTAAAAGCATAGAAATCTTGCAGACTTTCGGTAAACTTCCAGTCTATCATTTCTGTGTTCGAACCTTGTGCGTATGGCAAATACGATTTGGCATCATCTCTTAACAAGTTATCATAAACGATCGGATGGTATATACTCTTGTTCTTATTGGAAGTACCCACTTCTATTTTCTGCGATGGATATCCCAGACCGTTGTAGTAAGTAATTTCTTTTCTTCCCCCACTTCTTGTGTTATCCAGATAATTCGTTGTGGAAATATAGTTGTCTCTTCCAATAGGTAATATTTCTATTGGAATGTTTTGAGGTGACTGTTTGATAATGAAGTGTACTGGAAATGTTGTTTCGAATGTTACATCAAAAAAGAGTACGACGAACTCGGATGATATGTCTGAAATTCCTACCCCTGTGAGCCTTAAACATCTTCTTAAATCTTCCGTTATTCTTGAAGGCACGAGCCTTTCGATTTCTGCAGTGAATAAGTGATTTTTGTTTTCCATCGTTACTATCCACTGACCTCCGTATTCGAGATGTGAATCTATAGAAGTCGTTACTCTCAATCCCAGATCGGATAAAGATATCTCTCCATGTCTACTTTCAGCTGGCGTTATTTCTATCGGAAAATCCTGAGGGGATTCTTTGATAACGAACCGTATCGTATCTGTCGGATCGGCCGTTATGTGAAAGTAAAGGTTGCATATACCGTCTGAATTAGAAGTAAACTCAACTTTGGAAAGTCTCACGTACGGACGCAATTCTTCTGATATGCGTGAAGGAACGAAGTTTTTGATTTCTGCTTCGTTCAAGCTAAAGTTGTTCCTTGCTGTTATCATCCAAGTATCTCCTTCGTAGAGAGTGCTTTCAGGAGAAGATGTGACTTTTAGCCCCATGTTGGTCATGGATATTTGCCCGGTTTCTGTCGCCAATGCAGGACTGGCGAGTAAGCTGCATATTAAAGCTGTAATATAAATAATAATTTTCATAAATTTATCTCTTTAGAGGTTGTTTGAATATTTATATGAACTAATCAGTTCACCCTTATGGTCGGTCTTTTTTATCAGGCGCCCAGAATCATCGTATTTAAAATAGGTAGAAACATTCTTGGGATCTCTAATTTTACTGATACCTATGTATGGGATATATTCATAAGTAGTGATAAATGATGCCGGTAATTGCGTTCTCAAATCTTCAACTTTCTGCATGTCTGAATAGCTGGGCTTCGTTGCGTCTGCCAGTCTTTTGATAAGATCATTCCCCAACAGTCCTGTAACTGATTCGTAATCGCTGTTCTTGATTTCCGCAATTGCATATTTGCCTTTGTATCCGTACAGGTAGACAGTTTCTGTTTTGTCTTTTTCGTTACGGATATGAGTCGGGTTGCTGTAAGAGTCGTATGCCAGGTATGTGGTTGCGGGAATATTAGAAACATCGGCTACTAACTCGTTGCCCACATTATGGAGTCCTTGGTATGTTGCAGCATCAGCATGTTTTCCCAGTATGGATACTTTGTCTTTCACTAAGCTTTTGCTGTCTGCAGTCAGTAACTTATAGAAATATGTCTCATTCTCAGTTACTTTTCCGTTTTTTATCTTTGTCACTTCCAATGGATAGTCGGTGAAGTGTAGCTGATTCATCTGGTAGAAAGAACTATAGGGAGGTACAAATGGAAATATCAGCATGTCCGGCACGTATCGCGTCTTTTCTTCGTATACATTTCCGGCTCCGTCTTCACTGGTTTTCAGCTTTATCTGTTTGTTGACGGAGTTATATTCGTATTTATCTTTATACTCAATAGTGTTTCCATTGTCATCGTAAGTGATAGTCCGTTTTTCCGAAAGTAGGTTGCTGTAGAATTTTTGATAGTAGGTACCTCCGAAAGCAAACCTCAGGAATCCCAGTGTAGGGTCGTCTGAATTATAGTCCATGACATTAGTAGTGGTTATCTCCGTGATGAGTATGGAATCTTTCTGTATAGGAGTATATTCGAATAGTTCTTTTTGTTTCACATGACCGGCACAGTCGAATTGTTCTTTACTTAAGAGCATTCCGCGCTTTAGTGCGTTTGATGAACATGGAGTGTATGGACTATAAGGGGTACCGACATGAGGAGGGTATTCACGGGAGAACTTATTATTCAACATAGCTATGGGATCTTCGTCCATATAACCTGGTCCGAAATTGCTGAATGTATGGACAGTATATCCGTCTATCAGTTTCCCATTTTTGTCTTCATTGCACTCTATGACTTTAGAATATCCGATATACTCTCCCCGACTGTTGTACCAGAGCGGATTGGATGCTTGAGACATGATGGCATTCAAGGTATAATATTCGGGTCCTCCGTTTTGTGATTTGAGGAGATTGTATAGCTGCCAACCCCAAAGGTATTGTGGAGTGAAAGATAGAATACCGGAAGAGACACCTCCCTGTGTTGTCGGTGTGAATTCTTTTGTGTAGTAATAGTGCTTTCTTGTCAGTAGTTCATCATTGCTATCGTAGTTGTTGATTTCTTTGATACGGAGACCTCCCGGATATGTATAATCTGGAGTGCCTGGATAAGGTAAATGGGCACTTTGTACTGTTTTCCGGTCTGCTGACACCATACTGGATATGACGTTGGGTTCATAAATGAATTCTGTTCTTCCATGTGTGGGGTATGTGATGGATTTTAGCATTTCTGCAGTCACACGAAATCCTCCCTTGTCTCCCATTCTTTTGTTGGTATACTCTTTGCCTTCGGCTATCTGCTTGTCAGCAAAAATTGCATTTTCAAAGAACTCTTTGCTGAAATAGTATGAGAAATTTTCACCGTTATTGAATCCGAGGTTGTCATAGTGTCCTGTATTATATCCGGGTAGGTGATTGGGGAAATAATTTAGTGAATAGGTCGATTGGGTTCCTGATGGAGTCGTTTTAGTCAGTGTTTTCAGTTTTAATCGCTCAGTGGAGCTATTAGTGTAAGTAAACTGATAGTTTATCTTATCCAATATTACCACGGAGTTTAGCTTGTTTAACGTGAAATTCTTTTCTTTTGTAAAAAATGTAGCTGGCCCATGGTCCATACAGGTTTCCCATGCATACTGTGAGTCATAGGGTAATTGTGTACTTGGGGAGTAATGAAACCGGGCAAGTATTTTATTGTCTGTTACATCTTTGACTGTTGCAAGTTGTACAGGGGCTAGTAATTCATAATCATAACTCATTGCTGTTTGCCAGAATAGAGCATCCAAGCTTATACAGAAAGACATATTTCCATTTATTTGAAACGGCATAATTTCGTAGGTGAATTCTATTTCATGTCCTGCAGGAGTTATGATTTTGGAGAGATGCCAGGTGATGGGAGCAGGAAGGTTTAAGAATCCCTTGAAAGGTAGATTGTAATCTGTTTTATCGGTTCCTCCAAATATGTATTTATAACCGTCTGGCGTGGTCAGTGTAAACGAATCAATCAACCAACATGATAAAGGGTTCTTAAATCCGGTTCCTTCTGATCTGCAATAGTTGTAAAATTGAGAAAGTGGACTGGTAAGTTGAGAACGGGTATTATTGTAAGTATTCGAGGTAAATTCAATTTTGATGTCAGAATCTGATTGAACCATCCACTTGCTCTTTTCTTGACTATACATAAAGCTTCCGGTGTAACCGAGAAAGTTAAATTGATACTCGTCTTGGGTATTAATATAGTTGCCGGATACTCTTACTAGAATGTCTGCTGTGGTTAATAAATCAGCTTCGGTGGTTATAGGCTTGTATTCATTGCTAGAACTTTCATAAGAAATATCTGGCTCATTTTTAATTATCCGGGTAATACATCCTCCGCATTCAAGGCTCCATCCCAATCCCACTTCACTGGGTAGGTTGTTGGGTTTTACATTATAAATATGATAATTGAGGTTGATTGGAAGTTGGATATTATCTCTTAACTTAAATTCGTACAATGGGATAGAGATATTCGGAGTTCCGGTATATAGTCCGACAGGTATTTTACCTTGAGTGTTGGCATTACTGACACCCGGTTGTGGAAAGCCTTGTGCCCCTGTCAACCCAATTACTTTCTCAAATTGCCCTTGCGCTTTCAGGCAATTACTTGCCAATAGAAAAGCTATGGTGAATAATATATATTTCATTTTCATTATTAGTTTATTGATTTTTGTATACTAAGTCCGCCACAAATATTTCTGTATACTGCTGTGGCAGCTGAAACAGATATCTTGGTGGCGGACCTCATTTTTGACTTTCTTACAGACTCATCGCATTAGCGCCCAACACGCCTGCTACTGCCGAAGCCACCGCGATGACTACTTTCAGAATCATATCCCAAAGGGATTTCTTCATTGCCATAATTTACACACCTCCTTTCCGATACTTTAAAAGATTAATTACTTCCTGAAAACGTCTTTATACCTTTGCTCATTTATATTGTCCTCACAGGCTTTCCTTTACCTCAAAGCAAGGACACGCCTTGATCCACTCTTCCGGTTCGATCTCCCCATCTCCGTTCAGATCCGGACTGAGATCCCGGTGTCCGCACACCCGGCAGCCGGGGAAACGTTGCTCCAATTGATGCACCAGCAGGCGGAGGGCGGCACGTTGTTCCGGCGTCCGTGTATCTGCCGGGCGTCCCCGGCAGTCCAGACCGCCTTCATAGCAGATTCCGATACTCGACGCATTGAATCCTTTTGCATGTGCCCCGATGCGTTCGATGGGACGGGTGAGAAGTGTTGTCCCGTCTTTGCGGATATAGTAGTGATAACCTGTTCCGTTGAATCCCCGTCGCCGATGCAGCGTCTCCAGATCAAAGGCCGTCAGTGTCCGGTCCACCCGTGTTGCGGAACAGTGGATCACGATTAAATCGATCTTTCTCATGATTCGTCAGATTTGATAAATACCCGGTTTATGATTGCCTTATACGGTTGGGTCCGGAGCTTCTTCGTCACCGTCATCGGGGTCCGGTTTGGGTTTGGGGTTTTCCGGATCGGTCTTGTCTCCTTCGCTGCTTTCCGGTTTGTACTTGCTGTAGTCCAGCGTTTTCAGTGCGTCTTTAATCTCCTTTCCGGGGCGGAAGCGGACACGGGCACCTTTGATCAATCCTTCTTTCACGTCCTTTTGGACGAGTACGCCATTGCTGCGCAAGGTGACATAGAACGAACCGATATTCCCCAGGCGGACGATCTCTCCTTTCTTGAAACTGTCGATCATTTCCGTCTGCAGGGCACGCAGCACGCACACTACGTCTGCCCAGTTCACGGTACTCGAACGCTGGATGCGTTCTGCCATTTCATCTATATCGATCTCTCCGCTCGATTTGGCGAGAGCGTAATACAGGTCCGGCTTGTCTTTTTCCATCATGTTCTTGCGGAGCACGCTGGTGAATGAAAATACTTTTGCCATTTCTTTACTGGTTTTAAGTTCTTGAATAAATGATAATAAAGTGTTGCGTCACAGGTGGTTCCTTGCTTGTGACATGACAAAAGTACGGCGGTGGGGATGGGCGATGTCTGTATTTGTCCGCAGGTGTCCGCCGATGTCTTTTTTTATCCGTAAATGTCTGCGGATGTCTGTTCTTGTGGTGGTTTGAGGCCGGGATTAAAAAGAAATTCCCTGATGCAAGCTGAATAATACTGTTCAGTTCACATCAGGGAATGGAACGATTCGTTCCTGATTGGGGTTTAGGACTATGTTATGCTATGTCTTATTCTTTATTGTCTATGTCTTGTAGGTCCCGGCTAAGTTTGTTTTCCAACTCTTCGATACTGGGAAGTCCGGATTTGATATCTTTCGGCAGGGCTTGACCAAGTTCATAATCGGAGATTCCTATAGGTTTATGTACATCCCGTAAGGCGTATTCCGCCATAATCTGGTCTTTGTTTTGACAGAGTAGCAGTCCGATGGTCGGATTGTCTCCCTCCCGGCAAAGGATATCGTCTACAGCCGAGCAATAGAAATTGAGTTTGCCGATATATTCGGGTTGAAATTCTCCTCTCTTAAGTTCTACGACCAGATATCTATGCATGAAGGCATTGTACATAAGAATGTCAATGTAGAAATCTTTTTCTGATACTTCGATATGGTATTGCCTGCCCATAAAGGCGAAGCCTGCACCCATTTCGACGAGAAACTTCTCGATATGTTTTATAAGGCCCAGTTCAATATCTCTTTTGTCGTACTCTTCGGTGAACGTAAGCATATCAAAAATATAGGGGTCTTTTAATGTCTCTTTTACTTGCTTGGCTTGTATTTCGGGAAGAGTGGTGTCGAAGTTACTAGCCAATGCTCCGTGAGAATGGTAATAGTCTTGCTTGATTGCCTCGATAAGGAAATCCCGGCTCCAACCGTTTTTCAGGCATTGGATCATGTACCAGTAGCGGGCTTTTATGTCTTTAGTGCGTTGCATTAAGGTTATATTATGTGACCAACCTAATTTGCTGACAGGTAGGACTATTTCATTATTGTTCAAATACGAAACGGCCCGTTTCGTATTTGTAAGTTGCTGATTATATTCATTATAGAACTGTATCATGAACTGGCAGTTCCTGACAGAGAATCCTTTCATCTCCGGATAATCATTCTTCAAGTCATTGGCGAGCTTCTCCAGGGCATTGTTTCCCCAACCTATTTGTTTTTGACTCTCGGACAGTAGTTTGCCAATATCCCAATACATTGAAAGCATTTCTTCATTGGCTGTGTAAATCGCCTTTTTTTGTGCTAGTAGTACTCTTGCTTTTACTTGTTTGAGTAGATATGCATAGTTGAATGCATGGTTTTGATTTTCCATTTTGATTTCGTTTGTTCCGCTAAAGATACTACTTATTATTGGTTAATCGCTCCCCCTGTTCTAATTATTTTCTTTGCTTGTCTGTATTTGTCCGCAGGTGTCCGCCGATGTCCTTTTTTATCCCCAAAAGTCCGTATTTACTTCAATAAATAGCACTGATTATTTTACAAAACGAACTTTTATTAGTACCTTTATACCATTATAAAATGCTAATAAAATGAGATTATGAAAGAATTAATTGAAGAGAAAAAGTTTGAAATGAGAGCCTATGACAAAGTAGAGCTGGCTCTGCTTTATTGTCCGGGACGTTCGGCAGAGTCAGCTCTTAAAACACTGATGAGATGGATCAAGCAATGCCAGCCGTTGATGCAGGCGTTGGGCGGCATCGGATATAATGTGCGGCGGCATCGTTTCCTGCGTCAGGAGGTGGAACAGATTGTCCGTCATTTGGGCGAGCCTTGAAAAAAGAGAGAATGAAGTTCTTTATCTCTGCTGCTGTTCATACGTCTACTTCCGGTTTCCAGTATATCATTCAGCAGATTGTTGTACTTCTCTTTCTCTCTTCATGTATATGTCTTTCTTCTTTCCAGTACTTGATGGAGGCAGTTTCAGTACTTCTTTTCCCTGATTCAAGTACTTGTACTTCTCGGTTCTTGTACAACCTTTGCTTCTTTCTTGTACTTGTTTCCGGTACGTTTCTGAACTCTGTCGTTACTTCGATGTACGTTTTCTATACCAATTTATCGGGCGTTTTCCGTTACTGCCACTGCCAACTGCCACTTAGCGCTTATTTGTCAGTGAATTCTTTTATTCTGATATATTTATCTGTTTGTTTCTCAATGTATTTTAGCTCGATGAGGCTTTTTAGATATCTACAGGTACTTCGTTCGCTGATACCTTCTGTCAGTGCTTTCTCTTTAATCTGTTTGTAAGTAAAAATCCTAGGTAGGCTCTCTACGACCGACCGGATTCGGAAGTATGACTGCATAGGCTGAGGTTTCATTTTCTCTCCCGGCAGTGAGGAGGCGACCAGCAGGCTGTGGTTGAGGATGGTTTGTACGATCTGCATGGAGGCATGAAAATCCTCGTCTGTACAGATGTATTCCTTCATCTGCATGGCACCTTCATACTTGCGCAGGGCGGTGAAGATGGAAGCTATGCGTGCCACCATCAGTGCGCCACGGAGTACGATAGAGCCCGGCGCGTCCGCTTGTTCGCTGGCCACTTCGTTGAGCAGACAGTCGAAGTAGGCGGTATGTTCCTCCCATTGTCTGTCGCTCAGCGTGACTTCCGTAGGAGATTGTTGGAAGAAGAAGTACATCTCCAATACTTCCTTGCCGAATCCCTTGTAGAGTGTGATATAATCTTCCTGTCCTTTGATGGGGGCCGCCGAACGGTATTTCCATCGTGCTCCGCAGGTGTAGATGCCGAAACGGCAGTAAAGTCCGTTTTCCAAAGAGCGGATAAAGTTGGCCAGTTGGCTGGGGGTGCCGGACAGGCAGAGTGCCAGGCGCGGTACTTCTGCGCAGATGAGTTCGCCGTCTACCTTATAGTCCGTGGCTACCGGTTCATGATGGTAGGCGGCACGGAACACATCGTCGTGCTTGCCGTAATCCTGCTTGATGGCGCCGGAGATCATGTCCAATTCGGTAGCACAGATAATGAGTCCGAGGTCTCCGTTGATTTTCAGCCGGCGGATAATTTGGTTTCTGGAAGTGCTGGGGGCACCGCAGAGGTGGTAATATTCCGGTGGTTCGGGCATGGGAGCAGGGGAGGCTGCTGTAGATTTCGTCCCTTTTTTGATTTGTTGGTTGGTTCGTTCCCATTCCGTGAGTTCACGGTCGTAGGCATCCTTTTTCCGTTTGTTTTCTCCTTTCAGATAATTCTCGATTTCTCGTGGGAGCATGTTTGCCAGTGTGAGAAGTCCTTTACCGGTGGCGGGGGGAGCAATGATCAGGGTGTAGAGCTGCGGACTGTAAGGACGCTGGTCGAAACTGATGCGGACTTGTGGCAGGCATCCGCTCAGGTTGGCGATCAGTCCTAGAAGCAGTATATCGCGTTCGCGTTTGCTGCGTGCCGGTTTCATGGCTCTTTTCAGAAAGTCGGGAAGATGGTCGTATACTTGGTTAGGAATGCAGGGAGTAGATCCTCGTAATTCTTCATTTTTTATGGACAACTCTTCTTCTTTCCCCGATTCATTTCCCACAGAAACAGGCCTAAAGGTGTCAGTTGTCAGTGTTGGCAGTGAATTGTGGGTCTCTTGGGGTGCATAAGATAGATCAACGTATTGATATCCAGCTGATAAGTCTTTTCTGAGTTCTTGCAGCGTGTAGCCGTTTCTCACGATCTCTACTGACATAACAGATGTTAATTTTTCAAGGTCTTCTTTTGAAAATCCCTTACGTCGTGCGCTTCTTCCCATTGCTAGCATAGACTCGTGGCGGTTGCCTTTCTGCCAGGGGTGGTAATGGGTGAAGTTACGGGCGAAGGTTTCGATGTATCCGCAGGCTTCGGTAGCGGGAGGGAAGGGGGAGGAGGAGCCGTTACTGGTGGTATAAGGGGTGCCGTTGCTGCCTGGAAGGTTTCTTTTATCCTTGATCAGGTTGGTTAACGAAGGGTCGGTGTCGAGTTCTTCCCTCCACGGATAAGGTTCGGGAGTGGGATTGTAGTAGGCGTCGGCATCCCATACGCAAGAACAGGGCTGGGTGATGCGGGCGCATTGTTCGTCGCACGGATGCCCGGCGATGCGTTCCAGTGTCTGCTGGCAGATGGCGTAGGCGAGAGGATACTCTTCCGGGGTGCGGGCATCGAGAAATACGACGACTTTGAGGCCTCTGTCGGAGATACTGGTCTGCGTGTAGGCCACGTAGGGGAGAGCACGGAAAAGGGCTTTGACGGCAGATGTCCGTTCGTTCAGGTGGTCGAGGTCGTACATGGCTAGTCGGCTCATCTTTTCCAGATTGGCTGCGGCATGGCTGCAATGCGGGCGGCAGATGCCCTCGATGATGACGACAGGCATGGCGTCTTTTACCATTTTGGCTTCATTGCTGCGGTCGGGACGGTCTTGTAGTTTGCGGTAGCATTCGGTCTGTGCTTTCCAAAGTGTGCCGATGGTTTGCAGATAAAGGTTGTGCAGGGTGATTATGGTAGACTCCTTGCTCCAAGTATTTCTAAAAAAAGAAAATTGAAATTGTAAATTTTCGGTTTGTGGTAAGCTTTGCTTTTCCATACTATGTTTTTTTGTTTTTATTGATAAATGATAGTATGAGATAAAGAAGGGAGAATAGTGCTTTCACTATTTTATTGAGTGCAGAATAGTCGGTTCCTTAAGTCGGCTGCAAAGATAGACCGGGTGTAAGGAAGGGTGAAATGTTAAAAAGGTGATTTTCCTATGTGCTATGCTTGGTTTTTATCTGGTTACAACTACTTCAATGTCGTAATTGATGAAAAGTCCGCTTTCAATAACGCCCGTGATTGTTTTCAGCTGTTCTTCCAGCGAAGCGTCAATATAATGGAAACGGGTATCAAGGATAAAGTTTCCGTTTTCTGTCAAAATAGGACCGTCTTTTCCGTGGGCGGGGCGTAGTGATATTTCGGAGGCACCCAGTCGGCGCAGTTCTTTTTCGACGTATGACAGTGCATGCGGGAACACCTCTACCGGTATGGGGAATTTGCTTCCCAAGATATTGACAAGTTTGCTGGGATCGACGATAATGAAGGTTTTTCCGCTGCTTCTGATCAGCAGCTTTTCTTTGAACATGGCTCCGCCACGTCCTTTTATCAGGTTGCGGTCGGGGTCTACCTCATCCGCTCCGTCGAATGTCCAGTCGGGGCGTTTGTCCCAAAGGGTGGTCTGCGGGATGCCCAGTTGTATGCAAGTCATGGAGATTTCCTGAGAGGCGGGAATCACTTCCAGATATAGGTGCTCTTCGTGAATCCGCTTTGCCAGCTCAAACAAAGTGAGGTAGACGGTGGAACCGGAGCCGGCCCCTATCACATCGCCTGTTTTGGCTGTGGCGGCGATCTCACGTGCTACACGTTCTTTCGCTTCTCTGTTGATAATCTCATTGGACCATTGGAGGTCTTTGATCAGGTGATTTTCCCAGTTCATGGTTCTTGCAGTTTTAGAGTCTCTATTTATATAACGAATGAAAGGGAGTGTTTGGTTCAACAAAAACGGAAGAATTAAAAAATAGATGGATGATTGGTTGGAATATAGTTTTTAATATCTATATTTGTAACCTAAAGGTTTCTTTTTGGAACCTATGGGTGAAACTTAAAAATAAGAATATGGACTAAATTCTATGGTTATGGAAAATATTACGATTGAGAAAATGGAGATTAAAAGGTTTAATGCTCTTTTGATGCGGACGATTGTCGGTATGTTGTTTATGGGAGTATTAATGTGGGAGACATTTTGTCTTGATACTGGCAGAAAGGGATTTTTGGGAGAGACATGGTATATATTTGCATTTGCAGTTTTGCTGTATGTCGTTGTAGCGATAAGAGCTTCCGATATTTTGGAGAGAATAAAGAAAGATAAGAAATTAATGGGAGCATTAGATAGTGAAATATATTCGGACTATAATTCTAAGGCTTTGACAGCAGGCTTTTATGCAGCTATGCAAATGGGATTATTAGTTTATTGCTTTGGAGATTTTTTTAATCTCTCGGTACGTATGGGTGCTCTGGTTATAGTGGTGGTAGCTATGCTTTTCTCAGAAATAAGAAGATTGCTTCTGTATAATCCCTATAAAGATGGAAAATAAAGAACTGCTCAATAAAATAAAGGTCTACAGGGCGATGAAGAATATCAGCCAGGAAGAACTGGCTGTAGCCATTGGAGTAACCCGAAAGACAATCAATACGGTAGAGACCGGAAAGTTTATTCCCTCTACTGTCCTTGCGCTGAGGATAGCACGTTATTTCGGGGTTCCGGTGGAAGAAATTTTTGTGTTGAATGATGAAGCATCGTATTGAAATGATGAACTCTGCCTGACGGCTTTCTTTTACTTACAATATCAGCCAGATCGCTATGATATGCCCTATGCTTCCTCCCAAACAGAACAGATGGAACGTAGCGTGCATATATGGCTTGCGCAGCGAATAGAACACTGCCCCGATGATATACGAAACTCCTCCGCCTATCAGCCACCAAAAAGCCGGACCGGCTCCCATCTCTGCTAAATGATCCATCAAAGGCTTCATAGCCACGAGGATGCAGGCTCCCATAGCTATATAACAAGCGGTTTCCAGATTACTGTGTTCTTTCAGTTTCTTGAAACTCAGTATAAAACCGACGATAGCCGACAGCCAGACAAAAGAGAAAATTCCCCATCCCCAACCGCCTGCGTGCCTCATGACGAGCAGTGTAAACGGAGTGTACGTCCCCGCAATGTGCAGATAGATAGCCCCGTGATCGAATTTGCGAAGCAATTCCTTCAGCTTACCCGGACGGCTGCCGTGATACCAGGTGGAGCTGACATAAGAAGACAGCATGCCAAACAGGTAGACGGTTACACAAGCTACCGCCCACTTCGGTTCGGCACCCGCCGCCGCTTTCGCGAGCAGGAAATAGCCGGCTATGACTCCAAGCAGTATACCTGCTCCGTGACTGAGCGTGTTTGCCCATTCTTCGACGTTATTGTATCTTTTATTTTCCAATGTTTCCTTTCGGCTTTGGTTAGAGCCGCAAAGGTACACTTTTATTTTTTCTTGAAAGCCAGAGTGATTTTCTTTTTAATAGGTTGGGTTTTCTTTCTAAACCAGTTTTCCTTCGATGAAGGTGGAGCTGATTCGCGTTCAGCTTTGATTGATTTTATCAAAAACTCTTTCATCTGATTGGCTGGTGGGTATATCCATACAAATTCAGAGTCTCTATAACTTTGGTCAGCTTCCGAAAGAAAACTCCAATCTTCCGTGTCAAAGTTATAAAACCCAAGATTGGTTTCTCCGTGTTCGTCACAAGTCAGTACTATGACTGAAAACTCTTCTTCCTCATGTCTGGGAAGTTCTTTCTTTTTGTATATCTTCATATTCTCTTTATTATAATTTTGTTATTAAATTGTTTTGCTACTTGTTTTCGGAAATCAAGGAATAACGCAAGCTGGCTGACGTTTTCTTTCAGTGTCGGATTGCGTCCGTTGGAGTAATAAGGTATCTGGATGTCGGCATACGCCGTTGCGGTGGTGTCGGGAGCAAAGCTGGTCATGGTGAGCTCTTCCTTGGAGGGTTTTCCGTACTTCAGATTCGGTTTGATCGTGTTATCGGACTGCTGTGAAAAGGTAGTCGATAGCAAGCATAACAGAAATGTTGAGAATATGAATAGTCTTTTCATATCGGGTGTGTTTTGTCTTCTCCGACAAAGATAAAAAAAATAGAGAAAGGTGTGTCTCCTTTCTCTATTTTTATTTCAGTTATGCGGATAAAAGATTATACCAGGTGTCCGATCCACTCTTCGCGGTCGCCCGGAAGGAGGTCGATGACGGGGACTTCTACCATGGTGTAGCACCCCGGTTGCTGCTTCATGGAAGCGCGTGCCACGCACACAAGTACCTGTGCGGTCAGTGCCGGATTGTTGATGCGCATATTGAACTCGAACAGCTGATTCTGCGTTTTACCGGAAACTCCCTTGCGAGTCAGATTTACACCGTGTCCCATATCGAGCAGTGCGTCTACGCTGGGCACAAGTTTTACATGTGTCTCGTCGTTCACGAAGTAAGGGTCTGCCTTGATGGCTGCGGCTACTTCTTCAAACTTGTATCCGTCTTTCAGTTCGATATATACCATGCGGCGGTGGATTCCCGTTCCAGTAGGGATCGTCATGGAGAGGGCGGCTTTCACTCCGTCGATCGCTTTTACGGCTACGGTGTGTCCCATACTCATGCCGGGACCGAAGTTGGTGTAAGTGATGCCTTTCGGAGCGATTGCTTCGAGCATGGTGCGTACGATCGAGTCGCTTCCCGGATCCCATCCTGCGGAGATGATGGATACGGCTTTGTGCTCTTTGGCGGTGGCATCCAGCGTGCGGCGCAGGTCAACGATGCCTGTGTGGATGTCGAAGCTGTCCACCGTGTTGATTCCCATTGCCAAATATTCTTTCGCGTATTTCTCAACGCTGCGGGTCGGTGTGCAGAGGATGGCCACTTCCACTCCTTCCAGCTCTTTGATATCTTTGACTACTGCATAGTTTGCCAACTCTTCCGGCTTGTTCTCTGCTCCTGCACGACGAACTACTCCGGCTATTTCGAAATCAGGCGCTGCCTGTAGCGCTTCAAGTACATAGTGTCCGATATTGCCGTAACCGACAATGGCTGCTCTTACTTTTTTCATTCTTTTATTGGTTTTATATGAACATTTTTCTTTAATTCTGCCACAAAAGTAAACAAATTACTAGGAAGTTTTGTTTACTGCCTGCATTATTTTTAATTTTTTCACCTCTGACTGCGAGGCGGAAATGTTGCGAAAGTCTTTTCATCTGTGGTGAATTTGTCTTATCTTTGCAAGGTATATGATAGAATATGTAAAAGGCGAACTTGCCGAACTTAGTCCGGCAACCGCAGTAATCGACTGTAACGGGGTAGGCTATGCCGCCAACATATCCCTGAATACTTATTCGGCTATTCAGGGAAAGAAAAACTGTAAGTTATATATCTATGAAGCTATTCGGGAGGATGCGTATGTGCTCTACGGATTTGCCGACAAGCAGGAGCGGGAGATTTTCCTGCTGCTCATTTCCGTGTCGGGCATCGGAGGCAATACGGCGCGTATGATTCTCTCCGCCCTTTCGCCTGCCGAACTGGTGAATGTGATCAGCACCGAAAATGCGAACTTGCTGAAAACGGTGAAGGGGATCGGACTGAAAACAGCGCAGCGTGTTATTGTCGACCTGAAAGACAAGATAAAGACGATGGGAGCCACCGTGGCAGGAGGAAGCGCTTCTGCCGGAATGCTGCTGCAATCTGCCAGCGTGGAAGTGCAGGAGGAAGCGGTAGCCGCTCTGACTATGCTCGGCTTTGCCGCCGCCCCTTCGCAGAAAGTGGTGCTGGCTATCCTGAAGGAAGAACCGGATGCTCCGGTGGAGAAAGTAATAAAACTGGCTTTGAAAAGACTGTAGAATAGGTAATAAGTAATAGGTAATAGGGCGTGGAGAAACTAAAACAAGCAACAGAATAATAATGAAACAAGGGAAAATTTATATGAAAGCATGGCTGGATCTTCATGGCCGTGCAAAGGTGTTGGCGACGGATCACTGGTATCTTGAATTTGCCAATCTTTTATTGCCTGTCATCAGCGAATCTTATTTATATAAGTCGGAGACGCAGGAAAGCCAGAATCAGGTGACTCTGATGCTGACTCTTTATCTGGAAGACTGTGTGACGGACGGAGGTAACTGGCGCCAGTTTATCCGTTGGCATAAAAGGAATTACGGACGTTACCTGCCGTTTTATGAATTGTCGGAAGGTTATCTCACCGACGAGATCAATAAAGAGGATATCGCTTTCTTGCTGTGGGGAATTAACTCGCCGGTAGGCGATGACTTTGACGGTGTGGAGAATCCCTTGGATGCGGACTTGCTGGAGTTTGCCGATGTGATTTATGCGCAGTTGGAGGATGTTTTCGAGAAAGCGCCTATCAGTGACGGACTTGCCGGAGACTGGCTGATGGAATCGGAGTTGATGGAGAAGCAGCGGACTGCTTTGCCTGTTGCCTCGCCGGGCGATCAGTTGCCCGTGAATGTGGAGCGCTTCCTGAAAGCGAGTGGTGGCGAGCCGTTGATGTTCTTCGATTCGTATGAGGCTTTGAAACTGTTCTTTGTGCAGGCCCTGCAATGGGAGGACGAAGAAGATGCTCTGTTGCCCGACTTGAAGGAGTTTTCGGATTTCGTGATGTATGCTAATCCGAAAGGTTTGCTGATAGGTCCGGATGTAGCCCGTTACTTTGCCGACAAACGGAATCCGCTGTATAATGCGGAAATAGCTGAGGAAGAAGCGTACGAACTTTTCTGCGAGGAAGGGCTGTGCCCGTTCGATCTGCTGAAGTACGGCATGGAACATGACCTGCTGCCGGAAGCGCAATTCCCTTTCGAGAACGGAAAAGAGCTGCTGCACGAAAACTGGGACTTTATTGCCCGCTGGTTTTTGGGTGAGTATTACGAAGGAGAATGATGCTTTGTTAAGTTATGCCAATCAAAAAAAGTAACAATCCGTTTGCCGGAAAGGCGAAGCCCGCTGCCGGAAAAAAGAAAGGGACGGGGAAACGGATAGGTAAGTCAAAGGTGGAAAAGGCTAATAATCAGTTAAATAGGAGAGTGAAATAAGCCTTTGGAGACTGCGCCCTTTCTACCTGTCAGGCTACACCGTTTTATGTAGGCAGGCTATGCCGTTTTAGGATGCTGGTTTACGCCGTTTCTCCAAAGTAAAAGGGTACGAGCAAGAAAACAATGCTGCGTCTCTTTAAAGTTGGAATGAAATATCATTACTATTTGTGTTTAATGACAAGTCGGAGAATAGTCTCTTGAATTGAAATAAAAATCGGTAAGCGATGAAAAAATAAATGTGCTATCTCTGATAAATACAAATTTTCATCGCTTACCGTTTTTTACTTATCCTTTTCGGACTGCTTGATTTATTCTTCTCCGATAGCGCTTTTATCACTTTCCCGGAAAGCCGTTACTCCGAAAGAACCTTTATTCTTCGGCAGCTTCTTCCAGTGCTTTCCGTTCTTTCTTCTTATTGATAAATCCGATTTTCAGATTGGCGTCTTCCTGTTCTTTCTTGATTTGTTGTATGGCGGAAAGGATTTTCGACAGTTCGTAAACGCCTGCTACTGCCTGGCGGTCGGTCGGACTCATAGTCGTTGTGTATCTACGGTCGCCGATAAATTCCACACGGATATTTTTGTCCTTGTTGAGGTTCAGAAATTCGATCACGTTACCGTCTTCTCCCAGTTTGTAATCGGCTTTTTCTATTTTCTCGTTCATATCCGATGTTTCGTAGCTGTCCTTCGAAGTCGGAGTTTCGGCAAAACTGCCGTCGGGGGTCGTCACTTTGACGCCTACATGATGGATATTGCCGGCTCCGCAATAAATGGAAGTCATGCTCATGATTCCCTGTTCGCTCACTTGGAAGCGAAGGAAGGAACGATGGAGATTCTTCTCAATGGCTTGTGTAGGCCATATATAGTTGCCTACTTGCTGATATTCGGCGTCTTTCTCCAGGGTGTACTTGCCTCTGATGGCGTCAAACGCTGCTTGCTTTGCCTGGAGAGCACTGTCCAAAAAGGCCAGAATCTCTTGCTGAGCCTTGAGTTCCACATCCAGCATCAATTCCTGACCGGCTTTGCGGGCCTCGAATGCTTTGGGATACAAAATCTTGATACTGTCGATTTGTGTCTTTGCTTCTTCGTAGTCGCCACGTTCGTAGGCTGCACGGGCAATCGTCAGTTTTTCATTGGCTTTTTTCTCGATGCCGTTTCCGCAGGCTGTCAGTGCCAGCGTGCCGCAAAAGAAGATAATCAGTTTTTTCATCATACCATTTACATTTTACTATTAGACGATTTGCGATGGAGATGGGACGTGCAGTGTTCACGACTTACCGCCAACTGTTCGTTACTTGCGGTTTGCCGTTCGTGTTACTTGCCGTTTACCGTTCCTCGCCCGTTCATCGTTTACTTTATAGCGACAAAAATACAAATATATCCCTTATTTTTGTAATTTTGCCCCCTCAAAACTTGTATTGGCAATAAGTGTTTGATGATTATGGACCGCCCGACCGGTGTTTTCATCAACTATTTAACTGTCTGTTGCCAGTCGTTAAGCATTAAAAAGATGATAGAGTTGACTCAAGAGGAACTGAAACAGTATTTTAGCGAACCGATCTTCGGACACATTGCCGAAACCGCTGACGCACTCGGACTGGAGTGTTACGTGGTAGGCGGTTATGTTCGTGATATTTTTCTGCAACGTCCCTCCAAAGATATAGATGTAGTAGTAGTAGGCAGCGGAATCGCAATGGCGGAAGCACTTGGAAAACGCTTGGGGCGTGGTGCGCACGTCTCTGTTTTCAAGAATTTCGGTACGGCACAAGTGAAATATAAAGGTACGGAAGTCGAATTTGTAGGTGCCCGCAAAGAATCCTATCAACGGGATTCACGGAAGCCCATCGTGGAAGACGGAACATTGGAGGACGATCAAAACCGCCGTGACTTTACTATTAACGCGATGGCTGTCTGCCTGAACAAAGCACGCTTTGGCGAACTGGTTGACCCGTTTGGCGGCATGGCGGACATGAAGGAAAAGACCATCCGCACACCCCTCGATCCGGATATCACGTTCAGTGACGACCCGCTGCGCATGATGCGTTGCATTCGCTTTGCCACGCAACTGAATTTTTATATCGATGACGATACGTTCGAATCGCTCTGCCGTAACAAAGACCGGATTGAAATCATATCCCGTGAACGGATTGCGGATGAGCTGAACAAGATCATTCTTTCGCCTATCCCTTCAAAAGGCTTTGTAGAACTGGAACGAAGCGGACTGCTTCCGTTAATTTTTCCGGAACTGGCTGCCTTGCAGGGAGTAGAAACACGAAACGGACGGTCGCACAAGGATAACTTTTACCATACGCTGGAAGTGCTGGACAATATCAGCAAAAAGACGGATAATCTTTGGTTGCGTTGGGCAGCTTTGCTGCACGATATCGCCAAGCCTGCAACGAAACGTTGGGAGCCTAAAGCGGGCTGGACATTCCATAATCATAATTTTATCGGTGAGAAGATGATTCCGAATATTTTCCGGAAGATGAAGTTGCCGATGAATGAGAAGATGAAGTATGTACAGAAAATGGTCAGCTTGCACATGCGTCCCATTGTGATAGCGGATGATGTAGTGACAGATTCTGCCGTACGCCGTCTGCTTTTTGAGGCGGGGGATGATATCGACGACTTGATGACACTTTGCGAAGCGGACATCACTTCGAAAAACATGGAGCGCAAGCAGCGTTTCCTGAATAACTTCCAGCTGGTTCGCCAAAAGTTGAAAGACCTTGAAGAAAAAGACCGTGTCCGTAATTTCCAGCCTCCGGTGAGTGGAGAAGAGATCATGGAAACTTTCGGCTTACAGCCTTGTCGTGAAGTCGGTGCTTTGAAAAGTGCGATAAAGGATGCTATTCTGGATGGAGTTATCCCCAATGAGTATGAGGCAGCCCATGCTTTTATGCTGGAACGGGCGGCGAAGATGGGACTGAAGCCTGTAAAATAGCTTTTCTTGTTCAAATTGGAGTGGCTAAAAAGTCGATTCTATCTCTATTCTCCTCCTTCGGAAAGGAGGAGAATAGAGATACTATTGACTTTTTAGTCAGCCCCAATAGAGGTAGAACCGACTTTTTAGTCAGTCCCTTATGACAATTCTATAATTTCTTCATTGCAGTTAGTCAGTTTCTCAACTCCTTCGTTTGTCACTACCCAAGAGTTTTCGATACCTACAGGGCCTACACCGGGAAGAACGATTTTCGGTTCGAGAGCAAAGACCATGCCCGGTTCCAGTTCCTGTTTGATGCGCGGAGCAAGTACAGGCGCTTCGTTGATTTCAAGTCCGATGCCGTGACCGATGAACTTGGCTTGCTGTCCCGTTCCCATGAACTTATCGGCAAAACCTGCCTGGGTAACCATTTCGATTGCAGTGTTATACAGCATTTCGCATGGAATGCCGGGTCTGGCGATCGAAGCGATCTTTTCCTGAATATCCAGACAAACCTGATGAGCGGTATATGCTTCTTCCGACAATTTGCCGATAGAGAACACACGGCTCATATCGCCCATATATCCGTTGAAGTTGCCTCCCAGATCGACCATAACACTTTGTCCTTCTTTCAGCGGAGTCTTGTCAGCGCCTCCGGGCAAGGCAGGATCGAGTCCGCGACCCCCTAAAGCAAAATCGTAGGGAGAAGGATAACCGGCATTATCTCCGGTCAGCACACTTCCCATGAAGATTTCCATGCTGCGGCCAAACACGCGGAAGATGCCGAGGCAACCTTGAAGACGCATCAGACGTTCGATTTCTATCGAGAACTCGATATCTGTCATTCCAGGGTAATATGCGAACGGAATCTGTTCGTATGCCTTGGCATGCGCCATGCCCGAACGACGGAACATTTCGATTTCGATAGCTGTCTTCACGCTGCGTGCCTGACGGATCAGCGGTGTCCCGTTCACGACTTCAGCGTCCGGGAACAAACCTGCCAGACGAACATATTCGGTATAAGGAAGTTCGTCGCCTTCCAGCATCAGTTTAGTGGGCAAAGGCAGACCTTTTTCTTTCAGAATATCGACGATCTGTTCCGGCTTGCGGATGGGGAACGAGTGTTCGCCTGTGATATTGTTGGGCCGCTTGAAAAACAGCAGTGCCGGTGAATGAAGAGGGAGATAAAGATAGCCGCTGACTACACAGCCATAGGTGTAGATTAAATTTGCATTACAAGTAATGAGGGCGGCATCAATGCCCTGTGACACCATCAGACTGCGAATCTTGTCGCGGCGGAGTTTTAATTCGGGTTGTAGCATTTTTTATTGTTATTACTGTATAATGCTACAAAGATAATTAATTCCATTGAAGAAAATAATGTTAATCTCAAAAAAATAGCGCTACCCGCGTCCTGTCACAGGAGGCGAGCAGCGCAAACCACAAATACAAATACAACTAAACAAAGTCTCTTTTAAATAACGCCTTGTCCCATCATAGCGTGAGCTACTTTCATGAATCCGGCAATGTTAGCTCCCTTCACATAATTGATATATCCATCGGGTTCTGTACCGTATTTCACGCATTGTGCATGGATACCGTGCATGATGGCGTGGAGTTTTTCGTCCACTTCAGCAGCGCTCCAGCTCAGGTGCATGGCGTTCTGAGACATTTCCAGTCCGGAAGTGGCAACACCACCGGCGTTGACTGCTTTACCCGGAGCATACATTATTTTCTTTTCGATAAATAAGTCGATTGCTTCCGGCGTACATCCCATGTTGGAAATTTCTCCAATGCAAAGAACGTTATTTTTTATGAGATTTTGTGCATCTTCTCCATTTAATTCGTTCTGAGTAGCGCAAGGAAGTGCAATATCTGCTTTTACTTCCCACGGACGTTTGCCTTCTACGAAGGTTGCACCCGGATATTTTTCGGCGTAAGGAGCAACGATGTCATTGCCCGAAGCCCGAAGTTCGAGCATATAATCTATCTTTTCTCCGCTGATGCCGTCCGGATCGTAGATATATCCGTCTGGTCCGGAGATCGTAATTACTTTGGCACCCAATTCGGTCGCCTTGGTGGCAGCGCCCCAAGCTACGTTACCGAAGCCGGAGATAGCGACTGTCTTGCCTTTGATATCTATATTTTTTGCCTGCAACATCTGATAAACGAAGTACAAACCGCCGAAGCCGGTAGCTTCCGGACGAATCAGCGAACCACCGAACTCCAGTCCTTTTCCGGTAAAGGTTCCCGTAAATTCGCGGGTCAGCTTCTTGTACATACCGAACATATAACCTACTTCGCGTCCGCCTACACCGATATCACCGGCAGGTACATCCATGTCCGGTCCCAGATGGCGCCACAATTCAAGCATAAACGCCTGACAGAAACGCATGATTTCAGCATCGCTCTTGCCACGGGGCGAGAAGTCCGAACCGCCTTTGCCGCCACCCATCGGAAGGGTAGTCAGCGCATTCTTGAATGTCTGCTCGAAGCCGAGGAATTTCAAAATGGAGAGGTTGACGGAAGCATGGAAACGGATACCGCCTTTGTACGGACCGATTGCATTGTTGAACTGTACACGATAACCGAGATTGGTCTGAACTTCCCCTTTATCGTCTACCCAAGTGACACGGAAAGTGAAGATACGATCAGGTTCTACCAGTCTTTCTATGATCTTGGCCTTTTCAAATTCGGGATGCTGATTGTATATATCTTCGATCGAAAGAAGAACTTCTTTTACTGCTTGAAGATACTCTAATTCACCGGGGTGCTTTGCCTCCAAAGAGGACATGATTTTCTGGATGTTCATGATATCATATTTTAAAAGGTTATTCTGATAAAATGTAAACTGCTCACACTGCAAATATAGGAAAATTTTTCAAATATGATTGATTTTATGGTGATATTTTGATTAAATAATGATAAAATGATAGTGGTAGGTGATAGGTAACAAGTAATAGGTAATAAGTAATAAGTAATAAGCTGCGCTGTAAACCGCATGGTTATTACTTGTTACCTATTACTTGTTACCTATTACTTATTACCTATTATAAACTTTATAAAGAAGATGATAGCAAATGAGATTTAAAAAATTAACTTTGCAGGGTAAACGTCAAGTAGATTGTACTATGAATCATTTCATTATGGAATAAAAAATAGAAAGAGACTATGCTCAGCAAGTATAAATTAAACCAGCTTTACTTCAAAGATACGCAATTCGCCAATTTGATGACACGGCGGATTTTCAATGTTCTGTTGATTGCCAACCCGTATGACGCTTTCATGCTGGAAGATGACGGACGCATTGACGAAAAAATATTTAATGAATATACATCCTTGTCACTTCGTTATCCGCCTCGTTTCTCACAGGTTTCTACGGAAGAGGAAGCATTGACGCAGTTGGAGAATATGTCATTCGATCTGGTGATCTGTATGCCGAGTACGGGAGACAATGACAGTTTTGATATCGGGCGGCATATTAAAGAGAAATACGAACATATTCCGATCGTTATCCTGACTCCTTTCAGTCACGGTATTACGAAGCGGATTATCAACGAAGACCTGAGCGCATTTGAATACGTGTTCTGCTGGCTGGGCAATACCGACCTGTTGGTTTCTATTATCAAACTGATGGAAGATAAGATGAACCTCGAACATGATGTGCAGGAAGTAGGCGTGCAGATGATACTTTTGGTGGAAGACGGCATCCGGTTCTATTCTTCCATTCTTCCCAACCTGTATAAATTCGTGTTGAAGCAGAGCCAGGAATTTTCTACCGAAGCTCTGAATGCGCACCAGCGCACGCTTCGTATGCGTGGGCGTCCTAAAATCGTTTTGGCGCGTACGTATCAGGAAGCGATGGAAATCTATCGCAAATACCAGAATAATATATTAGGAGTCATTACCGACGTCCGTTTCCCGAAAGTGGAACGGGGCGAGAAAGACGGTCTGGCAGGTATCAAGCTTTGTGCCGCCATACGCAAGAACGATCCGTTTGTACCGTTGATTATCCAGTCCTCCGAATCGGAAAACTCTTCGTATGCCGCCAAATACGGTGCCAGCTTTATCGATAAGAATTCTAAAAAGATGGACGTTGACCTGCGGCGCATCGTTTCCGATAACTTCGGGTTCGGTGACTTTGTGTTCCGCAATCCGGAGACCGGAGAAGAGATTGCCCGTGTGCGGAACCTGAAAGAGTTGCAGAATATCCTGTTTGCCGTGCCTGCCGAGTCCTTCTTGTATCATATCAGCCGGAATCACGTTTCGCGCTGGCTCTATTCGCGTGCCATGTTTCCGGTAGCCGAGTTTCTGAAGCCGATCACGTGGACCAGTCTTCAGGACGTAGATGCACACCGCCGGATTATCTTCGAGGCGATCGTGAAGTACCGGAAGATGAAAAATCAGGGAGTGGTTGCCGTCTTCAAACGTGACCGTTTCGACCGTTACTCCAACTTTGCCCGTATCGGCGATGGTTCGCTGGGAGGAAAAGGCCGTGGCCTTGCCTTCATTGATAATATGGTGAAGCGTTATCCCGAATTTGAAGAGTTCGAAAATGCACGGGTGGCAATTCCTAAGACAGTGGTACTGTGTACCGATGTCTTCGACGAGTTTATGGAGACCAATAATCTTTATCAAATCGCTCTATCGGATGCCGACGATGATACGATTCTACGATATTTCCTAAAGGCGAAACTGCCCGACCGGTTGGTAGAGGACTTCTTCACCTTCTTCGATGTGGTGAAGTCCCCGATTGCCATCCGTTCATCTTCTTTGTTGGAAGATTCTCATTATCAGCCGTTTGCCGGAATATACAATACGTATATGATTCCTTATCTGGACGACCGTTACGAAATGCTCCGTATGCTTTCCGATGCGATCAAAGGAGTCTATGCGTCGGTTTACTTCAGAGACAGTAAAGCCTATATGCAGGCTACATCGAACGTGATCGACCAGGAAAAGATGGCGGTCATCTTGCAGGAAGTTGTGGGAAATCAATACGGAGATCGTTACTACCCGTCTATGTCCGGTGTGGCACGTTCGCTCAATTATTACCCCTTGGGAGATGAAAAAGCCGAAGAAGGCACGGTGAACCTGGCTCTTGGATTAGGAAAATATATTGTAGACGGAGGTATGACGCTTCGTTTCTCTCCTTATCACCCGAATCAAGTGTTGCAAACCAGTGAAATGGAAATAGCCCTGAAAGAAACACAGACCCGTTTCTACGCATTGGACTTGAAAAACGCAGGGCATGATTTCTCTATCGACGACGGCTTTAACCTGTTGAAACTTCATGTGAAGGAAGCCGAAAGTGACGGTTCGTTACGCTATATCGCTTCTACTTACGATCCGTATGATCAGGTGATCCGTGACGGTTTGTATCCCGGTGGACGCAAGGTAATCACGTTTGCCAATATCCTTCAACACGATGTATTCCCGCTGGCACGCATCCTGCAACTGGTTTTGAAGTACGGTGAACAGGAAATGCGGCGCCCGGTGGAGATTGAGTTTGCCGCGACCTTGAGCCGTGAACAAGATAAGACGGGTACATTCTACCTGTTGCAAATCCGCCCGATTGTGGACAGCAAAGAAATGCTGGACGAAGACTTGACGCTGATACCGGATGAAGACGTGGTGCTCCGTTCCAATAACTCATTGGGGCATGGCGTCATGAACGAAATTTATGATATCGTCTACGTCAAGACGGATGGATACAGTGCTTCGAACAATCAGGCCATTGCCTGGGAAATAGAGAAGATGAACCTGCAATTCCTCAATGCAGGAAGGAATTATGTACTTGTAGGTCCGGGACGTTGGGGCAGCAGTGACACATGGCTGGGCATTCCGGTGAAGTGGCCGCATATCTCCGCCGCCCGTGTGATAGTGGAGGCCGGACTGACCAATTATCGTGTAGACCCGAGTCAGGGAACTCACTTCTTCCAGAACCTCACTTCGTTCGGCGTAGGCTATTTTACGATCAATGCCTTTATGAATGACGGAGTCTACAATCAGGATTTCCTCAACGCCCAACCTGCGGTGGAAGAAACGAAATTCCTGCGTCATGTCCGCTTTGAAAAGCCGATGGTAGTCAAGATGGATGGTAAGAAGAAGCTCGGTGTTGTTCTGATGCCGGGGATTGACTGATCTCTTTCCGGTTGATAAATAAATAAAACAAAAAAGTTCTGCTCTCATTGGAAAAGCAGAACTTTTTTTAAATAGTTCCGTTGGTTTTAAACCAACGGGGCATTCCTTTTAAAGGAATAAAAAAGGATTTTTATTCTGCTGATATACATCTGTTTACTGTTCTGTCGAAAAAAAGAGCATAAATCCGTCGGGAAATATGCTCTTTCTTTTACAAATGGTTGGTTGTTCTTTTATTCTTTCAATGCTTCTTGCAGATCAATGCCCAATGCTTTGGCGACTCCGGCACCGTATGCGGGGTCTGCTTTGTAGCAGTTGCGGGTGTGACGCTGTTTGATGAATAATTCGGAGTCTCCCATAGCACGTGCCGTGTTTTCAAACAGAAGTTGCTGCTCGTCTGCCGGCATCAGTCGGAACAGATCGCCCGGCTGGCTGTAGTAATCATCATCGTATTCGCGTTCATTATAATTGTATATCTCTCCGTTGCCGGATGCTTTGAGAGGCGGTTCTTTCATGTGAGGAGAGTCTTTCCATTCTCCGTAGCTGTTGGGTTCGTAGCCTTTGGTTGCACCGTAGTTGCCGTCTACACGCATGGCTCCGTCACGGTGGTAAGCATGGAACGGGCAACGGGGTTTATTCACCGGAATCTGTTCGGAGTTCACTCCGAGACGATAACGCTGTGCATCGCCGTAAGAGAACAGACGTCCCTGTAACATCTTGTCCGGTGAGAATCCGATGCCGTCTACGGTATTGATCGGGTTGAAAGCAGCTTGTTCTACTTCTGCGAAATAGTTTTCCGGATTACGGTTCAGTTCAAGGATTCCGACGTCTTGTAGCGGGAAGTCTTTGTGCGGCCATACTTTGGTCAGGTCGAACGGGTTGATGCGGTAATGGTCTGCTTCCTCTTCCGTCATTAACTGAATCTGGAATAACCATTTCGGGTAATCTCCCTTTTCGATGCTTTCAAAAAGGTCGCGTTGATGAGATTCGCGGTCTTTGGCGATGATCGCTTCCGCTTCCTGATCTGTCAGGTTTTTGATTCCCTGCAAGGTGCGCAGGTGGAATTTCACCCAGATACGCTGGTTGTCCGCATTGATAAAACTATAGGTGTGGCTTCCGAATCCGTGCATATGGCGATAGGAGTAAGGAATGCCGCGAGGGCTCATAGTGATTGTCACCTGATGAAGCGCTTCGGGCAGAAGTGTCCAGAAGTCCCAGTTGCTGTTAGGGCTGCGCATGTTCGTTTTCGGGTCTCGCTTGATGGCATGATTCAAATCCGGAAATTTAAGCGGATCGCGTAAGAAAAAGACAGGAGTGTTGTTTCCGACTAAATCCCAGTTGCCCTCTTCGGTGTAGAATTTCATGGCAAAACCGCGGATATCACGTTCGGCATCTGCCGCCCCACGTTCTCCGGCTACGGTAGAGAAACGGACGAAACATTCAGTTTGCTTTCCGACTTCGCTGAAAATAGCTGCACGGGTGTACTTCGTAATGTCATGAGTGACGGTGAATGTGCCGTAAGCTCCCGAACCTTTAGCATGCATACGTCTTTCCGGAATCACTTCACGATCAAAATGAGCAAGCTTTTCAATAAGCCATGGGTCTTGTAACATGACAGGTCCGCGTTGACCTGCGGTTTGCGAATTCTGATTGTCGGCAATGGGACGACCGTTCGCGGCAGTTAGTTTTTTTTCTTCCATAAAATAGATGTTAGTCGGAGGCGAAGTTTAAATAAACCGAAGTCTTTTTTATTCTTCTGTCCGGGTTTATAATATGTAACAAAGATAGACCGATTTTGCTTGCTTGTCAAACTGATAATTTCTATCTAAAGATAGAGAATAACTATGAACAATCTTTAAAACCTCCGGTATTTTTTATTTCAAGTACATCTTTCACCCGGGTCATGTACTTCTTTTACCTTTTTCTTCTACATCATTTGCCAGAATGAAGTACTTCCTGTCACTCACTCTTTTACATGTTTGCCTGCACTCTTTTACTTGTTTTTCACCACTGCGGTACAATATAAAAAAAACTCCCGTCCTTCCTTTCGGAAGGCGGGAGCCTTTATCTTAAAAATGACTATAGCTTTCTTATATCTTGCTGATTATACGATACCCTGAGCCATCATAGCTTTGGCAACCTTCATGAATCCGGCTACGTTAGCACCTTTCACATAGTTTACATATCCGTCGGCTTCAGTACCATACTGAACGCAGGCTTCGTGGATATTCTTCATGATGCTCTTCAACTTTTCGTCTACTTCTTCAGCGCTCCAGCTCAACTTGATGGAGTTCTGAGTCATTTCAAGACCTGATACTGATACACCACCTGCATTAGCTGCTTTACCCGGAGCGTACAGAATCTTAGCGTCCTGGAATACTTTGATAGCTTCCGGAGTAGAAGGCATGTTTGCTCCCTCAGATACAGCTATACAGCCGTTTGCTACCAACTGACGGGCGTGGTCGCCGTTCAATTCGTTCTGAGTGGCAGAAGGCAGTGCGATATCGCATTTTTCACCCCAAGGCTTAGCTCCTTCTACATATTTGCAACCATATTTCTCTGCGTATTCGCGGATACGACCACGGTACAGGTTCTTCAGTTCCATGATGTAATCCAGCTTTTCGCGGTCGATACCGTCCGGATCGTAGATGTAACCGTCAGAGTCGGAGCAAGTAACTACTTTACCACCCAGTTCGATTACTTTTTCGATTGTATATTGAGCTACGTTACCCGAACCGGAAACAAGACAAACTTTACCTTTCAGGTCAGTACCTTTGGTTTTCAGCATTTCCATCAGGAAGTAGATGTTACCGTAACCGGTAGCTTCCGGACGAATCAGTGAACCACCGAATTCGCGGCCTTTACCAGTGAATGTGCCGGTAAATTCGTGAGCCAGCTTCTTGTACATACCGAACATGAAACCTACTTCGCGGCCACCTACACCGATATCACCTGCAGGTACGTCAGTTTCGGGACCGATGTGACGCCACAGTTCCAGCATGAATGCCTGTACGAAACGCATTACTTCAGCGTTTGACTTACCACGTGGAGAGAAGTCGGAACCACCCTTACCACCACCCATAGGCAGCGTAGTCAGTGAGTTTTTGAATGTCTGCTCAAAGGCAAGGAATTTCAGGATGGAAAGGTTTACAGATGCGTGGAAACGGATACCGCCTTTGTACGGGCCGATAGCGTTGTTGTGCTGAACACGGTAACCCATGTTTGTCTGAATATTACCTTTGTCGTCCATCCAAGTTACACGGAACTGAAATACTCTATCAGGAATACACAAGCGTTCGATTAAGTTTGCTTTGTCAAACTCCGGGTGTTTGTTGTATTCTTCTTCAATAGTAGAAAGTACTTCTTCTACTGCCTGATGATACTCCGGTTCATTGGGGAACCGTCTTTTCAGATCGTCTAATACCTTTGCTGCATTCATAATCTTTTTTTCTTTTATTGGTTGATTAAATTTCGATTACCTATTTCTTTTATGCGGTTGCAAAAGTAAAGATAAAAATTGAACTAGCAAACATTTTATAAAGAAAAATGCAATAAAACATCAAATTTGATATTTTATTGCATTAAAACTCAGAAAAAAGATATTTATTTATTCTTTTTCATCGACTTATAGACAGGAATAAAGACTAACGCTGCCGAAATGATAAGCATTACTATCGTCATACCGTCAATACGTTCGGCTTTTGTGAGAACTAAATAGCAAAGCGCCAGCCAAAGCAGGCTGACGCAAACTATTTGTGATTTTGATAACGGTCTTCTCATCGGCTTTCGTTTTTCTTCTTCACTACGATGGCGTCGATCACGGCTACGGCTGTGATGTTCACGATGTCGCGGACAGAACTTTCAAAGTCAGTGAAATGGATAGGCTTGTTCAGTCCCATCTGGATAGGGCCGATGAATTCCGTATCGGGGTCCATTGCCTGCAGCAGTTTGTATCCTGCGTTGGCGGAGCTCAGGTTCGGGAAGATCAGCGTATTCACGTCTTTACCTTTCAGACGGGTGAACGGATACTTGGCGTCACGCAGTTCGCGGTTCATGGCAAAGTTCACCTGCATTTCACCATCGATGGCGAGTTCCGGATATTCCTTCTGCATATAGTTCACTGCTCCGTGCACTTTGACAGGGCTGCCGGAGGTATCGGCACCGAAGTTGGAGTACGACAGCATCGAGATGACCGGTGTATGGTTGAAGAAACGGACTGTCTTGTCAGCCAGTTTGGCGATGTCAATCAGAGTTTCCGTATCCGGATGACGGTTGATCAGCGTATCTGCCAGGAAGTAAGTACCCTTCTTCGAATTAAGAATGTGCATTGTTCCGAAATGGTTGAATCCGGGCTGGATGCCGATCACTTCTTTGGCAACTTTGATGGTGTTGCTGTATCTGGTATAGAGTCCGGTGATAAATGCGTCTGCATCTCCGGTTTCTACCATCATCATACCGAAGTAGTTGCGTTCGAACATCTTGTCGTTGGCTTCTTCGTATGTAAAGCCTTCGCGGGCACGTTTTTCGGCAAGGATGCGTGAGTAGCGTTCGCGGCGTTCCGACTCGTCCGGATGGCGGAGATTGACGATTTCGATGCCTTCCAGGCTCAGGTCGAGTTCTTCGGCCAGTTTGCCGATTGCTTCGTCGTTTCCTAATAAGATAGGATGGCAGATGCCTTCGGCTTTTGCTTCGACGGCGGCTTTCAGCATGTTGGGATGGATGCCTTCGGCGAATACGACACGTTGCGGGTTGCGGCGGGCGGTGTCATAAAGCTGGCGGGTCAGTTTGGATTCGTATCCCATCAGTTCGCGCAGATGAACGCAGTAAGCGTCCCAGTCTTTGATTTCCGTGCGTGCCACTCCGCTTTCCATGGCTGCTTTGGCTACGGCACAGGAAACTTCAGTGATGAGGCGCGGGTCTACCGGTTTCGGGATGAAGTATTCCGGACCGAAAGAGAGGTTGTTGACGTGGTATGCTGTGTTCACTACATCAGGTACAGGCTGTTTTGCCAGATTGGCGATAGCGTGTACTGCTGCGATTTTCATTTCTTCGTTGATCGCTTTGGCCTGTGTATCGAGTGCGCCGCGGAAGATGTACGGGAAGCCGATTACGTTGTTGATCTGGTTCGGATAGTCGGAACGTCCGGTTGCCATCAGTACGTCGGGGCGGGCGCTCATTGCATCTTCGTAAGAGATTTCCGGTGTCGGGTTTGCCAGTGCGAATACGATCGGCATGGGAGCCATGCTGCGCACCATGTCCTGACTCAGTACGTTACCTTTGGACAAGCCGAGGAATACATCGGCGCCTTTGATCGCTTCTTCCAGTGTGTGGATATCCGTGCGGTCGGTGGCAAAATATCTCTTCTGTTCGTTGAGGTCGGTACGTGTCTTGCTGATAACGCCTTTGCTGTCCAGCATGACGATATTTTCGAGGCGTGCCCCCAGTGATACATATAATTTGGTACAGGATACGGCAGATGCTCCGGCACCGTTTACGACGATTTTCACATCCTCTATTTTCTTTCCGGCCACTTGCAGGGCATTTACCAGTCCGGCGCTGGAGATGATAGCGGTTCCGTGCTGGTCGTCGTGCATCACAGGGATGTCAAGTTCTTCTTTCAGACGGCGTTCGATTTCGAAACATTCGGGAGCTTTGATGTCTTCCAGATTGATACCGCCGAAAGTAGGAGCGATTGCTTTTACGGCAGCGATGAATTTCTCCGGGTCTTTTTCGTCCACTTCGATATCGAACACGTCGATTCCTGCGTAGATTTTGAAAAGCAGACCTTTGCCTTCCATCACCGGTTTGCCGCTCAGTGCGCCTATGTCACCCAGTCCGAGTACGGCTGTACCGTTAGAAATAACAGCTACCAGGTTGCCTTTGGCTGTGTATTTGTAAGCGTCCTGCGGATTCTTCTCTATTTCGAGGCAAGGCTCTGCCACGCCGGGAGAGTATGCAAGTGATAAATCAGTTTGTGTACTGTAAGGTTTGGTAGGAACTACCTCGATCTTACCGGGTTTGCCCTGTGAATGGTAGAGCAAAGCGGCTTCTTTGGTTATTTTAGCCATGGTATTGGTATTTTTATTAATAAGTTATCATTTGGCTGCAAATGTAGGAATAAAAGTTATACATTGTTGTCTTTAGATGATAATTTCTATTAATTTTATAGCAAAATGACTGATTTTGCACAAACTTATGGTTGCTATCCGGGTCTCTGTACTCCTTAATGTATAATGGTTATTTTTTTTTTCTGATTGCTATATAACATATCTGTTTTGATATTCTCTAGGCGACATTCCTTCATGCCGTTTGAAATATCTTCCTAAATACGACTGGTCCGGGAAACCGAGCCGGTCGGCTATATCCTGCATTGTCAGCTCCGTAGACTGGAGCAGTACTTTGATCTCTAGAATGGCGAAATCATCAATGATCTTTTTGGCAGAATCTCCGGTCACACTGCGGCAGATGCCTGTCAGGTATTTGGTCGAAATACAAAGCTCGTTGGCGTAGAAGTTAACTTCCCGTTGTGAAATGCAGTTTTCGTGCACCAATGCGACAAACTTCTTGAAGATTTCGTCCTGCCGGCTTCCCCCTTCTATTTCCTGTTTGTCGAAGTAGCGGTAGCATTTATCGTAAATATCCAGCATGAAGGATTGGAGATGATTCTTGGCTATCTGGTTGCGGAAGCGGTTCTCGCGGTCATTATAAATAGCAGTTGCCGCCTGTATCAATCCGTTGATTGCTCCGGTATCCTTATCGGGAAGCACATAGCACGGTCTTTCCTTCATAAAGCGGAAAAAGGTCGGTTCTAACCGCAGGCAGGCTTCCCGAAACATATCTTTGGGAAATCCGAAAAAGGAAGCTGTGAAGTCACTGCTGCTTCCGTTGATGCGGATAATGCTTCCCGGCAGCAGTACCACCTGAGTGTTTTTGACGATTTCGTACTCTTTCAGATCGATGGTGACGTGTGCCCATCCGCTGCGGCAGAAATAGATGGCACCCCCTTCCATTTTCCAGAGGTGATGCATGATAGGTGACAAATTCTCATCGCTTCCGGCAACAAATGATTCCCGGAGAACGGCAAGGGTAGAGTTTCTCTGTATCATAACTATTCTTATTTAGTGGGTAAAAATAGGACTTTTTCACTAAATATCGCTCATATTGTTCCGAAAATGAACAAAACTCTAAACACTATGACCAGTTTTCTATGGTGAAAAGAGTCTACCTTTGCCGCGATCAAAAATTTTAATAGGTAACACAATGAGTAAAAAGGTATGTAAAATGAAGCAAGGGCTATTATTGCTCTGTTGTCTGGTTGCTGCTGCAGGTTGTAAGCAAGCTCCACCCACACAAATGGAAACAGGATATGAAGTAATGACCGTCTCTCCGACCGACCGGATGATTTCGAGTGCCTATTCGGCAACTATCCGCGGACGTCAGGACATCGATATTTATCCACAGGTAGGCGGTACGCTGACAAAAGTCAGTGTCACCGAAGGACAGCGGGTGAAGAGCGGACAGACGCTGTTCATCATCGACCAAGTGCCGTATGAGGCAGCCCTGCAGACGGCAGTGGCGAATGTGGAGTCAGCCAAAGCGTCTCTGGCGACGGCACAGCTGACTTACGACAGCAAAGAGGAACTGTATAAGGAGAATGTAGTTTCCGCTTTCGATCTGAGTACGGCAAAAAATTCTCTTCTGGCTGCCAAAGCGCAACTGGCGCAGGCCAAGGCACAAGAAGTGAGCGCCCGTAATAACCTTTCTTATACGGTAGTGAAGAGTCCGGCAGACGGAGTGATAGGTACATTGCCTTATCGCGTAGGTGCGTTGGTGAGTTCCAGCATTCCCGAACCGCTGACCACCGTTTCCGACAATTCGGACATGTACGTCTACTTCTCGATGACGGAAAACCAGTTGCTGGGATTGATTCGCCAGTATGGCTCTAAAGACGAGGCGCTGAAAAGTATGCCTGCCATCGACTTGCAGCTGAACGATAAATCGGCTTATCCCGAACAGGGACAGATCGAGTCTATCAGCGGAGTCATTGACCGTTCGACGGGTACTGTTAGCCTGCGTGCCGTTTTCCCTAATAAGGACGGACTGCTGCACAGCGGCGGTGCGGGTAACGTAGTGATTCCGGTACAGAAAACGGGAGCTTTGGTGATTCCGCAGGGAGCTACGTTCGAAATACAGGATAAGAGATATGTATATAAGGTAGTAGACGGCAAAGCGCAATCTGCCTTGGTGCAGGTGACCCGTGTGAACGGTGGCCGCGAATTTATCGTGGATGAAGGACTGGCTCCGGGCGATGTGATTGTGGCGGAAGGCGTAGGATTACTTCGTGAAGGAACTCCGATTAAGGCAAAGACTGCCCAGGCATCTACGACAACTACTGAAAATTAAACAAAGGAGGAATCATCCATGAATTTAAGAACCTTTATTGAACGCCCCGTATTATCGGCAGTCATCTCTATTACGATTGTCGTTGTGGGTATCATCGGGCTGTTCAGTCTGCCCGTCGAACAATATCCCGATATTGCTCCGCCGACCATTATGGTGAGTACCACCTATTATGGCGCCAGTGCGGAAACTTTGCAGAAGAGTGTGATTGCTCCTTTGGAAGAAGCGATCAATGGTGTGGAAGACATGACTTACATGACTTCCAGCGCCACCAATGCCGGTACAGTGAGTATCACCGTGTACTTCAAGCAGGGAACAGACCCGGACATGGCAGCGGTCAACGTACAGAACCGCGTGTCGAGAGCGACGGGACAGCTTCCGGCAGAAGTAACGCAGGTCGGTGTGACTACTTCCAAACGTCAGACAAGTATCCTGCAGATGTTCTCGCTTTCCAGTCCGGACGATAGCTACGATGAAAACTTCCTTTCCAACTATATCAGTATCAATCTGAAACCGGAGATTCTGCGTATCTCGGGTGTAGGCGACCTGATGATTATGGGAGGTGAATATAGCATGCGTGTATGGATGAAGCCGGACGTGATGGCCCAGTACAAACTGATTCCATCGGATATCACCGGTGTGCTTGCCGAACAGAATATCGAATCGGCCACCGGTTCATTCGGTGAAAACTCGAACGAAACCTATCAGTATACAATGAAATATAAAGGACGTCTGATCACTCCGGAAGAATTTGGAGATATTGTCATTCGTTCTACGGACAATGGTGAGGTCCTGAAGTTGAAAGACATCGCCGAGATACAGTTGGGACAGGATAGCTATGCTTATCACGGTGGAATGGACGGTCATCCGGGCGTTTCGTGCATGGTGTTTCAGACGGCGGGCTCCAATGCGACCGAAGTAAACCAGAACATTGATAAATTCCTTGAAGAAGCCCGTAAAGACCTCCCGAAAGGAGTGGAACTGACACAGATGATGAGCTCGAACGACTTCCTGTTCGCTTCTATCCATGAGGTGGTGAAGACGTTGATCGAGGCGATTATCCTGGTGATTCTGGTGGTATATGTGTTCTTGCAGGACTTTCGTTCTACGCTGATTCCTTTGGTGGGAGTCATTGTTTCGCTCATCGGTACGTTTGCTTTCATGGCGGTGGCAGGATTCAGTATCAATCTGCTCACGCTGTTTGCGCTCGTGCTCGTCATTGGTACGGTGGTGGACGACGCCATTATTGTCGTCGAGGCGGTGCAGGCACGCTTCGACGTAGGATACAGGTCGTCCTATATGGCAAGTATCGATGCAATGAAAGGTATCAGTAATGCTGTTATCACCTCTTCGCTGGTGTTTATGGCAGTATTTATTCCGGTATCCTTCATGGGCGGTACTTCCGGTACGTTCTATACCCAGTTTGGTCTGACGATGGCGGTTGCCGTTGGTATTTCCGCTATTAATGCGTTGACGCTGAGTCCGGCATTATGTGCGTTGCTGTTGAAGCCTTATATCAATGAAGACGGTACGCAGAAGAATAACTTTGCGGCACGTTTCCGTAAAGCATTCAACTCGGCTTTCGATATTCTGATAGAGAAATACAAGAATGTGGTACTGATCTTTATCAAACGCAGATGGCTGGCATGGTCGCTGCTCGTTTGCTCTGTAGTGTTGCTTGTATTCCTGATGAACACAACAAAGACCAGTCTGGTGCCGGACGAAGACCAGGGTGTGGTATTCGTCAATGTAAGTACGGCGGCCGGTAGTTCGCTGACTACGACCGACGAAGTGATGGAACGCATCGAAAAGCGTCTGATGGATATTCCGCAGATTAAGCACGTGCAGAAAGTGGCCGGCTACGGATTGCTGGCAGGACAGGGAAGCTCGTTCGGTATGTTGATTCTGAAATTGAAGTCGTGGGACGAACGTCCGAATGATGAGGATAATGTGCAGGCAGTCATCGGTCAGGTGTACGGTCGTACGGCCGATATCAAGGATGCCAGTGTCTTCGCTATTTCGCCGGGTATGATTCCGGGTTACGGTATGGGTAATGCGCTGGAACTCCATATGCAGGATAAGATGGGCGGTGATATCAACGAATTCTTTACCACTACCCAGCAATATCTGGGAGCATTGAACCAGCGTCCGGAAATTGCGATGGCATATTCTACGTTCGACGTGCGCTATCCGCAGTGGACGGTAGAGGTGGATGCAGCCAAGTGTAAACGCGCAGGCATTACACCGGATGCGGTATTGAGCACACTGTCCGGTTATTATGGCGGTCAGTATGTGTCCAACTTCAACCGTTTCTCTAAAGTATACAGAGTCATGATTCAGGCAGACCCGCAATTCCGTCTGGACGAAACTTCACTGGACAATGCTTTCGTACGTATGTCGAACGGAGAGATGGCTCCGCTGAGCCAGTTCGTAACGTTGACACGCAGCTACGGCGCAGAGTCGCTGAGCCGTTTCAATATGTACAATTCCATCGCCGTGAATGCGATGCCGGCAGACGGATATAGTACGGGAGATGCTATCAAGGCCGTACAGGAAACAGCCGTACAGGCTCTTCCCAAGGGATATGGCTATGATTACGGAGGCATCACCCGTGAGGAAAATCAGCAAAGCGGTACGACTATGATCATCTTTGGTATCTGCTTCCTGATGATTTATCTGATTCTGAGTGCATTGTACGAGAGCTTTATCATTCCGTTCGCCGTGCTTCTGAGTGTGCCTTGCGGATTGATGGGAAGTTTCCTCTTCGCATGGATGTTCGGACTGGAGAATAACATTTACTTGCAGACAGGTTTGATTATGTTGATCGGTCTGTTGGCAAAGACAGCCATCCTGTTGACCGAATACGCTGCCGAACGCCGTAAGGCAGGCATGGGACTGATCGCTTCTGCGGTAAGTGCAGCCAAAGCCCGTCTGCGTCCGATTCTGATGACAGCATTGACGATGATCTTCGGTCTGTTCCCATTGATGTTGTCCAGTGGTGTAGGAGCCAATGGTAACCGTTCGCTGGGTACGGGTGTAGTCGGTGGTATGACGATCGGTACGCTGGCATTACTTTTCATCGTGCCTACTTTGTTTATCGCTTTCCAGTGGTTGCAGGAACGCTTACGCCCGGTGCAGAGCAGACCTACGGAAGACTGGCAGATCGAGGAAGAAATCAAGGTGAGTGAAGAAGAAAAATCTAAAGCAGGAAAAAAATAATTGATGATGAAGAAAATATTAATCTTATCCGCAGCAACGCTCGTGTTGAGCAGTTGCGGTATCTACAATAAATACAAACCTGTATCGGAAGTCCCCGAAGGACTTTATGGAAGCGAAACCGTCGCTTCCGCCGATACGGCGAACTTCGGTAATCTCTCGTGGAGAGAGGTCTTTACTGACTCGTATTTGCAGAATTTGATCGATTCGGCTTTGGTACGGAATACGGATATGCAGACAGCGCATCTCCGTGTGAAAGAAGCGGAGGCTTCGTTGCTGACGTCCAAGCTTTCTTATCTGCCCTCTTTGTTTCTCGCACCGGAAGGAGCTGTGAGCAGCTTCGACCGTGGCAAAGCGACTCAGACCTACTCATTGCCGGTGACTGCCTCGTGGGAACTGGATATCTTCGGAAAGGTGACCACGGCCAAACGTCGGGCAAAAGCGGCCTATGAGCAGAGCAAGGAGTATGAACAGGCGGTGAAGACGCAATTGGTGTCTGCCGTGGCAAATACTTATTATACCTTGTTGATGCTCGACGCTCAATATGAGATTTCCGTGTCCACCGAAGCGGCATGGAAAGAGAGCGTGCGGACAGCCCGTGCCATGAAGAAGGCCGGTATGATGACCGAAGCCGGACTGGCTCAGACGGAAGCCACCTATTATAATATATGTACGGCAGTGCTCGACCTGAAAGAACAAATCAATCAGACGGAGAACTCAATGGCTTTGTTGCTGGCGGAAACACCTCACAAGATACAACGCGGCAAACTGGAAAACCAGCAGTTGCCGGAAGACTTCTCCGTAGGGATTCCTTTGCAGATGCTTTCCAACCGTCCGGATGTACGTAGCGCGGAGTTCTCTTTAGCGCAGGCATTCTATACGACGAATGCTGCCCGTGCTGCTTTCTATCCTTCCATCACGCTGAGCGGGAGTGCCGGATGGACAAACAGTGCCGGTAGCATGATTATCAATCCGGGCAAATTCGTTGCTTCTGCCGTAGCTTCACTGACGCAACCTTTATTTAACAAGGGAGTGAATATCGCCCAGCTGAAAATAGCGAAGGCACAGCAGGAAGAAGCCCGCCTCAGCTTTGAACAGACATTGCTGAACGCAGGTGTGGAAGTAAACGAGGCACTGGTGCAATATCAGACGGCCCGTGAGAAATCCGCTTTCTACGATAAGCAGATCACCTCTTTGCAGACTGCTGCCAGAAGCACTAGTCTTTTGATGGAACATAGTAATAATACTACTTATCTGGAAGTACTGACCGCACAGCAGACATTGCTGAACGCCAGACTTTCACAGGTAGCCAATCGCTTTACCGAAATCCAGGGCGTGATTACACTGTATCAGGCTTTGGGCGGAGGCCGGATGTAGGAGGATAGTATGAATCCTGAAAAAGTACGGTGTCAGATAATCGAATACACCAAACACGAGATGTATCTGCACGGTGCTGACGGACTGACCATGGATGACATAGCCAAGGGGATGAAGATGTCGAAGCGTACGCTTTACAAGCTGTTCCCCAGTAAGACTTGTCTGTTCCGCATCTGTCTTTCTGATTTCACCAACGGGATCAGAAGTTGTCTGAAACAAAGTCAGATGCGGATGGACAGTTCGTGTATGCAGGTGCTTTTTGCCACAGTGAACGGGTATCTCACGCTATTGCATTCGTTAGGAAAGACTTTATTGCTGGATATCGCCGCGAATGAAGATTACCGTGCTTCCTTCAAACGGGAAGAGGCCTTCTGGTTGCAGCAGTTTATCGATGTACTGACGCATTGCAAAATCTGTGGTTACCTGCTTCCGGGAGTCGATCCGGATCGCTTTGCGGCAGATTTGCAGGAGGTTATTTATCAGAGTTGCCTGCAAGGTACTCCGTATGTTGTTCAGCGGACGCTGAACCATACTCTCTTACGAGGGCTTTTTGAGGTGGACGGCATTCGGTATATTGACGAACACCTGAAACTGGATAAATTCAATGTTTGTGTATGAAAGGAAGGGCGTGTATTGCTTTTTAAGCAGGCACGCCTTTTTATTTGTTTGAAATGAGTTATTCTCTGAAATTCACAATCATGTGATATATTAAGTTGCTTTTTAAATCTTGTCAATTAAATCCGGAGATAAGCAGAAAGGCAGTTAACTGTTGGCAGGTTAGTATAAACGCTTTTATTCTCACCACAATGAGAACATTTTCTCATCGCATTGAGAAATAATTCTCAAAGGCACGAGAACTTTTTCTCACTGTGGTGAGAATTTTTTCTCAAAGGCATGAGAATACTTTGAGAATATAGCAACTTGTATCATGCTATGTATTAATCGGATAGCAGTATAGTGGTATCTGTCTTATGCCTACTATTTTATGGCTGCCTCAAACGCTCAATCTCTAATAATGTAGTTTCCCGCTTGTTTGGTAAAAGCGGCTGGGCTATTCTTTGTCTCCATATGAAAACTTGACAAATGATCAATCTAAAGCCCTTTCACCACATCGACAGACAAACCCGTGCATTCTGCTATCACATCATCCGCTATACCTTTCTGCTTGAAATTACGGGCTATCTCTATGGTTTGGTTGTGCTCTTTGAGTGCGGAGAACACCAGACCGGAAAGATATTCAAGTGTACTGTACAAGCGTTCCCGATTTTCCTTCCGCTGATAATCCACACTAAAAAATGTGGAACGCTTACGGTGTAATATCAGGTAATATGTCCCGGCAGTAAGAAGTCCCGCTATTATATCAATTGGGATACCCGTTCCTTCAAACAAATGCTTGTATTCTTCTATAGCCAATTTGTAATGCTTTTCCCTGCTTCGTGCCATACGTCTTGTGGTCGAATTGTCCGCTTCGAGTTCCCACACTAGCAAGTGCTGCATATCGGTATTGTCATATAAGTAATTTGCCAAAGCCTTTAAGGTGCTTTTCATGATGTCCTCGTTGGCTTTGTCTGTAGGGTGTTCTTCATCGAAAAGATCGTGCAGCCAATAATCAGAAATGTAAGCGTACTTATCCAGCAATCGCTCAATATTCTTATAGTTATTGAGCAGGACGGACATTTGTATGTCGGCTCTTTGCATAATATCTGTAAAGGTAATTTGCGCCAGACCTTTTTCACTTGCTAACTGCCGGATGGCATCAAACACGTCCGCTTCCAGTTCGGCGCGGGTACGGCGTGCACGTTTATTCTTCGATTGTTCCATGTTTATTTCTTTGTTGCATACAAATGTATGAAAAATAAGTATAAGTCACTTATTTTCCTTTATAAAACAGATTTATGAAACGGCTCGGTCACTGAACAAATTTATTTCTATCTTTGTCTTCTTAGTATTTAGAGAATAGAAAAACAAAGAACACTGGAGAAAGCAGAGTGGGTAAGGGAACGGCTTTCTCCATGAACGTATCTTTGAGTATTATTTAAATCAGTAGAAAATGGGGAATTTAATTTCGTTTATGAAGGAAGTAGCCGATGGGCTGCGGGAAAGTGGGAATTATGGGACCGCCCATATTTACAGGAGTAGCATGAGTGCAATCCTTGCCTTTCATGGAAGTGATAAGCTTCCTTTCCGGAAAGTAAGTCAGGAGTTTCTTAAAAGTTTCGAATCGTATCTGCGTGGCAGAAATTGTAGCTGGAATACAGTTTCCACTTATATGCGTACGTTGCGTGCAGTGTATAACCGTGCGGTCGACCGCCATCTTGCGCCTTATGTGCCTCATCACTTCCGGTATGTTTATACAGGAACGCGCGCGGACAGGAAACGTGCGCTGGATAAGGAAGACATGGAGCGTCTGATGAAGGAACTTCCGAAACAGCTGTGTCAGGACAACAAGGAACTACAGCGTACTCGTGGTCTTTTCTTTTTAATGTTTTTACTTCGTGGGATTCCTTTTGTGGATCTTGCCTATCTGAAAAAGCATGATATCGATGGGAATGTAATGACTTACCGCCGTCGAAAAACCGGCAGGTTATTAACAGTGACTCTTGTGCCTGAAGCCATGAAGCTGATCAAACGGTATATGAATACCGATCCTGCTTCTCCCTATCTTTTTTCGCTGATCACCAGTGGAGAGGGAACGGAAGCTGCTTACAAGGAATATCAGCTGGCATTGCGCAACTTTAATTATCAGTTAATGATTTTGAAACAGGTTTTGGGACTGACATCTGAAGTAAGCTCGTACACTGCCCGTCATACCTGGGCTACGATGGCATACTATTGTGAGGTACATCCCGGTGTTATTTCCGAAGCGATGGGGCATTCTTCCATCACCGTGACGGAAACGTATCTGAAACCTTTCAAGAATAAGAAAATTGATGAAGCGAATGTAGCGGTTATTTCTTCCTTAAAGAAGGTCTATAGTGTAGGTAAGTTGTTGAATTAGAGAACTGTTACTTTGTAGGTAACGGGAAGAAAAGACGCTGCAAATATGGGTATATTTTGGAAAACATGCAAACAAAAATGATATTTTTTCTGATAAACTACTAAAAAAAGGAAACACACAGAATAAAACTGCGGATTTTTTGAGAAGAACACGGCTTGGTCTTTAATTTTTGCAAAAGATTTCCCTCCCCTCTGCCATCGTCTGAGAGCAGGGGTTAAAAATATTCTTTACTTATTCAATGAATGTAGTCCGCAGACGCCTCTGTCGGGGTGGAAAAGTACGCTTTCCCGTTACCTACAAAGTAACGGAAAGACAGACCACCAAGATGAGATGGATTATGAAATGACAGCAAACAAATTTTTTATTTATTAATTGTATAACATTTAATTTACTTTTATGAGAAAATGGACGTATTTGGTCGCAACCTTGCTAATGGCGGGTACGACAGCTACATTCACGGGATGTATTGATACCGATGAACCGGAAGGTATCGTTGATCTGCGGGGAGCAAAATCCGAACTGATTAAAGCACAGGCTGCGGTAAAGCTGGTGGAAGTGGAATGGCAAAAAGCACAAGTAGCTTATCAGGAACTGGTAAACAAATCTAAAGAATTGAGCAATCAATACCAGGAGTATGATAATCAAATGCATGCTTTAGACGTGAAACTAAAAGAATTGGAAGTAGAGCGCGCACAAGCTGCTACAGAGCAAGCAAAAGCTGAAGCAGAAGCTAAAATTGCCGTAGCTAATAGAAACAAAGCTTACTGGGAAAATAAAATGGCTGAAGAAGCTGAAATCTTCAAAGCTGCTATGCTGAACTATCAGACTCAGACTGCACAGGCACAGGAAGCTTATGATAATGCAATGAAACTGATTGAAGCTGGAAAACTTCTGCTTTCTGATGGAGAAAAAGCAATTATTGATAAAGCACAGCAAAGACTTTATGTTGCTTCTGCTAGCCTGGAACAATACTATGGTGCCTTGAAAACAGCTCAAGATGAGTATGATGCTGCTATTATGGCAAAGAAAACAAAAACTTTGCCTCAATTGGAAGCTGCCCTCAAAATAGCTCAGTTAACTGTTGAAAGACAAGAAAAAGTAGTAAAGGAAAACGAAAGATTATTAGCTTTGGCTGACGAATTTAGTTCTGTAAATTGGGATGCAGAAGTGAAAGCACTGGATAAGAAGATTCAAGACGCTACAACAGAAAAAAGTAAAGCTGAAAAAAAGAAATCAGAGATTGTTAATAGTGCAGAGTACCATAAAGCTGCAGATGTATTAAAGTTAGAGAAAGATACACTAGGTACTGAAAATGATGCTGCTGGTGCTAAAACCGCTTGGGGAGCTTATAAAAAAGCTAGTGCTGATTCTTTGGATCAGTGTGATAATTTTGTTCTTAAGATTAAAGCATATGAGTCAGAACCGATAAATGCTGCTCTTGTCGAGTTGTTCAGCAGAGCTTCTAGTACACCTGTAGGATATCAAAATGGTATATTCTCTTATGTTGCTTCAACATACAAACAGAAAGATTATAATGATGACCTTAAGAATATTGAAGAAGCTGAAGATCCTACAACCGTAGTATTAACTTCTGCACCTCTTACAACTAAATCTCAAGTTGAAGCTTGGATTAAGTATATAGATGATTTTGGTGTAAGTGGAGAAAGTATAGCTCAACAGCAGGCTCTTTTGCAAGGTAAAAAGAAAGCTGCGGATAAAGCTGCTGAGGCATATCTTGTAGGCTCAAAAGAATGGCAGGTATTGGTTGATGCTGTAAGTTCTAACGGAGCGACTTTAAAAGTTGTACCTACTGATAAAGATGAAGAGAATAATCCATCTATAAAGACTGCCGTTAAATCTTACAATGATGCAATTACTGTACTTGGAACTGCAATCACTGCGTATAATAAAGCTTATGATGATTTGTATAAAAAGGCACATGATAAATCGATTACAGATGCAAAAGATGCTAAGTATATTGAAGGATTGATTCCTAATATTGCAGATCAGGAAGCTTGGAACAAATTTAATCAAGATAAGCCTAATGCCACTAATGCAGAAAAAATAGCTAAGTTGGAAGAAATTGTACTTCCTGCTAAAGCTACAGAAGCTAAAAAAGCTGCAGAGGAATATGTGAAGACTAATCAACAGGTGAAAGATGCTGCAATTGCTGCAGGTGCGGCTGCTTGGTCTGGATCAGATGAAGAGACAGAAAATACCAAAGCTATTACAGATGCTAAAAATGCAGCAATAAAAGCATTTGGTGGCATATCTACAGCATTGAATAATTATGCTACATTGGCTCAGGATTATTATGGACAGGATTTGAAAGAAAATATTGCACTGGAAGATATCAGTGGTAAGGGAGCTTTCTTAACAGATGATGCTGAAGCAGCTGGTCATAAGAAAACATTAAAGACTACTATAAGTGATGAAAATTTCACCAAACTGGTAGCTGTTAAGTACGATGATTCAATAGCAAAAGCAAGCTTGAAGAGATTATCAATATCTGCATTTGGTAACACACTTGGTGTCTATGATAATATGGGTCGTTTGACACCTGTAACAGAAACAGAGGTACGTGAGCATGCAGATGCTAATAATATGACTATCAATGCTGCATCTTATGGATTATTGGGTGCTAAAATTGAAACTGCAGATGCTGTGAAACTTTGTGAAGATTTGATTGCAGCTAAAGATAAGTTGGATGAAGTTAAAACAATGTTGACCGAAGTCTTGACTAACTTAGAAAAAGAGATTAAGGCTAATGATGCTAAGATGGATCCATTTATTACAGAAGCTGCTAAAATGTGGGCTGCTGTGGAAAAAGCACAAGATGATGTGGATGCTGCAGAAGATGCTAAGAATGCATATACTGCCGATATTGATGCTGAAATTATTAGCTGTCAGAGTTACGTTGATGATTTGACTCAAATTCAAAAGGACCTTGTTGCACAAATCAATTCTATTACCGGTGGTACAGCTACAAATCCTATTACAGCAGAACAATATGCTGATATATGGAAAAATAATGTAGCTTTAGCTGAACAGACTCTTGCTAATTATCAAGTAGCGGTTGAAGTGGCAGAAGAAAGCATTGAATTATTTAAAGCTGGTAAATATACATTGGCATATAATGTTGAAAAGGCTCAGCTTAAGATGGATAAAGCTCAAGAGGCTTATGAAGTTGCACTTTCTATCTACAACAAAGCTCTTGCTGACGTGAAGACCATTTTGGAAACTTTGACTAAGTAATAAACTAATCACGTAAAAGTAACAAAATGATAAAGAAACTATGCACATTACTTTTGCTGACCTGTATAACAGCTGCGCCTTCATTGGCGCAGCGTTACAGCAGCAGTGATGATGCGTCGTTTGCCCCGAAGAAAGGACAGTGGCAGGTTTCGGTTTTACTTGGTAGCGGAAAGTTCTTTAATGAGAACACCTCTTATCTGCTTCCCAAGTTCACCAACACCGAAGGAGTCGTCGGACTTCCCAATGGAGGAACGGATAACTCCGGTGACCTGAACCGCTATCTGAATATCGGTAGTCTGAATAATAATAGTCTGGTCAATATAGCCGGAATCGAAGGCAAGTATTTTCTGTCTGACAACTGGGACATCAATTTCCAGTTTAGCATGAACATCAGCCTGACTCCCAAGAAAGACTATGTAGAAGGCGACAACAGTGTACCCGATATGATCATACCCGCGCAAAGTTATATCAATGCGCAGATGACTAATAACTGGTATACCTCTGTCGGCTCCAACTATTACTTCAAGACTCGCAACGAACGTATTCATCCATACGTAGGAGGCGCCCTTGGCTTCCAGATGGCACGCATTGAAACTACAGAACCATACACCGGTGATACCTATAAGGATAGCGATGATTCGGAAGAACTTCCTTCTCAGGTCTATACCGCAGGAAGCAAAGCCGGTCAGATGTATGGTCTGAAAGTAGCTGCCGTAGCAGGTATCGAGTATAGCATTGCCAAAGGATTTATTTTCGGGTTCGAGATGCATCCTTTAGCTTATCGCTATGATTTGATACAAATTTGTCCGAAAGGATTTGATAAGTACAATGTCAGTCACCATAACATCAAGATTTTCGAAATGCCTGTGGTGAAACTTGGCTTCAGATTCTGACGAACAATGATTATACAAATGTATAAATGAAAAGTGAAAGCCGCTCTGCTGGTATTGGCGGGCGGCTTTTCTTTCTTTTCAAGAAGAAATAAAAGTCCGATGAATAGATGTATAAGACTTTTGCCCTTTTTCATTGGGGTATTAGTATTGGGAGCTTGCTCTCAAATAAAAGGTTACAGAATTGACGGCAGTGCGCCTCTGCCGGAATTTGAGGGTAAAATGGTTTACATGAAAGATGTTTCGACGGATGCCCCTGTTGACAGCGCAAGGATAATAAATGGAAAGTTTGCTTTTGCAGACACGACAAAAATAGAAAATCCGGTCATAAAGATACTTTCGATCCATGCCAGTAAAATGGGACTGGAATACCGCTTGCCTGTTGTGATTGAAAACGGTACCATAAAAGCGAGTATTGCCGATGTCGTTTGTACGGAAGGAACGATGCTGAACGAACGGATGCAGGATTTTCTTCTGGCTATAGATGCATATTCTGCTGCTTGTACGGATAAGCCGGTGGAACAGATAAAATCCGATTTCTCGAAATTACTAAAGAGATATATCGAGATGAATAATGACAATGTAATTGGTACTTATATTCAGACGGCTTACCAGTCATCACTATAATACGATAAATATTCTTTTTCATTTCTATAATAAATAAGATATACGAATACAGAGATAATTAAATAAACAAGAGCTCAATCATAATAATCCTTCTCCTGATATCTTCCGGATTAATGCACTACTTCTTTATGAAGGGGATATCCATAAGACGAGAAACAAAGATGCGCCCTTGCGAAAGTCCGGATTTTTGTATTATTATGTTTCTAAGGACGTTCCTGTTCCCACATTTCCCCTTTTTCCCCAGGAACGTCCTTTTATTTTTCAACTAGGTTTGTATTTTTATTGTAAAGCACGGATACGTACTTCTATTTCTTTTTCGTTTTTTAATCCGTCCTTCACTTCATTGATATTCGTATCTCCGTAATGGTACGGATACAAAATATGCGGTTGAATGATTTTAGCAGATTGTATAGCTTGTTCCGGTGTCATCGTATACGGTTGGTTGACAGGCAGGAAGGCTATATCGATATTCTTTATTTGTTTCATTTCCGGGATATCTTCCGTGTCTCCGGCAATGTAAATCCGGGTGCCGCCCACAGTGAGGATATATCCGTTGTCACGTCCCTTGGGATGGAATTTATCTCTACCGGGAGTTGTATTATAAGCAGGTACTGCTTCCAGTTTGATTTCGGGTGTAATTTGCAGTATATCACCATTTTTCATGGCTTGTCCTTTGTCCAGCATCTTCTGGCAATTCGGATTGGCAATAATTTTTGTATCCGGGGTTTCGATCGCAGCAATTGCTTTGGTATCGAAATGGTCATGGTGTTCATGTGTTATCAGGATATAGTCAGCTTTCGGTTGCTGTGTAAAGTCTGCGTAATCAGAGACTGGATCAACAAAAAACTTTTTTCCAGCATATTCTATTAACAAGCTGGCATGCTTAAAGAAAGTGATTTTCAGGCTTTTCCCGTTCTTGGTGGTAAACGAATCCGTTTCGAAGTTCTGCATCTTTGTGGTCAGATTAATTGAATGATTGAATAAACAGGAATAAGCAAATCCGTAAGAAAGGCACAGCGCGAGTGCTACTAATAAAATCTTTTTCATATCTATACAGAGTTTGGTTCCTTACAAAGATAAACATCTATAGCGATTTATCAGTTCATGATTAAACATATTCTGTTAGAAATTAACTTTCTTATTGAGAAGTAGGATGATAGGCAGTAAATAAGAAAGGGATGAAGCATTGGTGAAAAGAGAAAGGCACAGAATCAAAATGTCCTGTGCCTTTGCTGTTTGTTATCTGATAGTAATCAGCTTTTACGCATTCAATGCCTGCTCGATATCCGCAATGATATCATCCGCATTCTCGATACCTACGGACAAACGGATTAAGTCGGGACGTACACCTGCTTCCATCAGTTGCTCATCCGACAATTGGCGGTGAGTATGGCTGGCGGGGTGAAGCACACAACTACGGGCATCAGCTACGTGAGTCACAATAGCGATAAATTCTAATGAATCCATAAACTTGATAGAGACATCACGTCCGCCTTTCAGTCCGAAGGAGATCACTCCACAGGAACCGTTCGGCATATATTTCTGTGCCAGTGCATAGTATTTGTTATCCGGCAGGCCACAATAGTTAACCCAGGCCACTTTCTCGTTCTTAGAAAGATATTCTGCTACTTTCTGAGCGTTACGGCAATGCTGAGGCATACGCAGGTGCAGTGTTTCGAGTCCAAGATTCAGTAAGAAAGAATTTTGCGGGCTTTGGATACTGCCGAGGTCACGCATCAGTTGTGCAGTTGCTTTGGTGATGTAAGCACCTTTGCCGAATGCTTTTGTATAGGTCAGACCATGATAAGATTCGTCCGGTGTACAGAGTCCGGGGAATTTGTCTGCATGGGCATCCCAGTCGAAGTTGCCGCTGTCGACGATACAGCCACCTACGCTTGTTGCGTGTCCATCCATGTACTTGGTAGTAGAATGAACGATGATGTCTGCTCCCCATTCGAAAGGACGGCAGTTGATAGGAGTCGGGAATGTATTGTCCACAATCAAAGGTACTCCGTGACTGTGTGCGATACGGGCAAACTTTTCGATATCCAGCACTTCGAGAGAAGGATTGGAGATTGTTTCTCCGAACAGTGCTTTCGTATTAGGCTGGAAAGCTGCCGAGATTTCTTCTTCGCTGGCATCCGGATTAACGAATGTAACGTCGATGCCGAGTTTCTTCATGGTGACACCGAACAAGTTGAATGTTCCTCCGTAGATGGCGGATGAACAAACGAAATGATCTCCTGCCTGGCAGATATTGAAAATGGCATAAAAGTTGGCTGCCTGGCCGCTGGATGTAAGCATAGCAGCTACACCACCTTCAAGAGCGGCAATCTTGGCGGCAACCGCGTCATTAGTCGGGTTTTGCAGGCGGGTATAAAAATAACCACTGTCTTCCAAATCGAAAAGGCGTGCCATTTGTTCGCTGGTATCGTATTTGAAAGTTGTACTCTGATAGATGGGCAGCACACGCGGCTCACCCTTTTTAGGCGTCCATCCGGCCTGTACGCACAGGGTTTCGGGCTTGAATTGTTTTGCCATAATGATATAGGGTTTTAAGTTTTATTGCCAAAAAAAGTTTTAACGGGGCAAAAGTAGGGAAAATAATTGTATTTTTGTCCTGTTTATAAGTGAAATGATACTGATAAGGTAGTAGTCGAATATGAAAAAAAGATTCTATATTCTTTTATTAATTAGTTTTCTTCTTTCGTTGGCTGATGTGCAGGCGCAACAAAAAGCTACTCCGAAAGCAGGTGAGGGGATTTCTACTTTTTTGCTGCGTCACAACCGTGCTCCAAAGAAATATTACGATGATTTTGTGGAACTGAATAAGGCAAAGCTGGGGAAAGGGAATGTGTTGAAGCTGGGGGTAACGTATACTATTCCTCCTGTCAAGAGATCGGCGGCGGCTTCTGAAAGAACAACTTCGGGGAGAGATACTTCTGCAAAAAGAAAAGTTCCAACAGAGGCGGCTGATAAAGAGACCTCAGCAAGAAAACAACCCTCAAAGGTTTCGAAAATAGGAACCACTCTTCATGAACCTCTTTTCGGTAAGCAACTGGCGAATGTAAAGGTCACTTCCAACCGATTGGCAGGTGCCTGTTTCTATGTGGTCAGTGGGCACGGCGGTCCTGATCCGGGGGCCATCGGACGGGTAGGGAAGCACGAACTTCACGAAGACGAGTATGCCTATGACATTGCACTTCGTCTCGCCCGGAATCTGATGCAGGAAGGGGCGGAAGTGCACATCATTATTCAGGATGCCAAAGATGGTATCCGTAATGACGCTTACCTCTCTAACAGCAAGCGTGAGACTTGTATGGGCGACCCGATTCCATTGAATCAGGTACAGCGTCTTCAGCAGCGTTGCAATAAAATCAATGCTCTTTATCGGAAAGACCGTCAGAACTATACTTACTGCCGTGCTATCTTCATCCATGTAGACAGCCGCAGCAAAAAAAAGCAGACGGATGTCTTTTTCTATCATTCCAATAAGAAAGCCGAAAGCAAACGGCTGGCAAACAACATGAAAGATACGTTCGAATCCAAATATGGAAAGCATCAGCCGAACCGCGGCTTTTCCGGAACGGTGAGCGGACGCAATTTATATGTACTTTCACACACTACCCCCGCTTCAGTCTTTGTCGAACTGGGGAATATACAGAATACATTTGACCAGCGGAGACTGGTGATGGATTCCAACCGTCAGGCCCTTGCCAAATGGTTGATGGAAGGCTTTCTGAAAGATTTTAAAGGGAGAAAATAAACTTCAATCTCTTTTTTTCGTGAACAAAACGAAAATCGGGATGTTATATATGTGCAAATCGCCTGATGGCTGCTTGTAGGTATGCGAATATATATGAGTCAGTGAATATGCCTCCCCGGCATAACAGGAAGATTGCATAGTAGTTTTGTCGTGTTTTATTTTGTGTTTGTGTTGTGACGGTGCTGCGATGTGAATCGGGGTACCGTTTTTTTGTTAAAAAGCCGTTTTAACTTCATTTTTTTCAGAACTCTTGTGAACAAAATCCGAATTGGTGCGTTATTTATTATGCAAATCGCCTGATAAAGCTTCTTATGGGTATGCGAATATAGATAAGTCAAGCAAGGTATGCCTCCCCGGCATTACAGGTAAGATTGCATAGTAGTTTTGTCGTGTTTTATTTTGTGTTTGTGTTGTGACGGTGCTGCGATGTGAATCGAGGTGCCGTTTTTTTGTTATAACTGCTTTGGGGTTATAACCAGGGATTATCCGACATAATAAAATTCTGTGATTCAGTCTGCCGGAAAATGTCTTCCTTTGCAAAAAAGAAATAATTTAGTATCACTTAAATCAAATCATTTATGTTCAATGAAAAGAGAAGCAGCATGCTGCACGGTGTCCTGTTGATAGCATTATTTTCTTGTGCTGCGTTTTATATTGGCGAGATGTCTTTTGTAAGAAGTATTTCTTTCAGTCCGATGATTGTCGGTATCATTTTGGGTATGCTTTATGCCAATAGTCTGCGAAACCACCTTCCGGAAACGTGGGTGCCGGGAATCCAGTTTTGCTCGAAGAAGATTCTGCGTATCGGTATCATTTTATATGGTTTCAGATTGACTTTTCAGGATGTGATGGCTATTGGGTTGCCGGCTATGCTGATCGATGTGATTATTGTGGCTGTGACTATTTGTGGCGGTATCTATTTGGGTAAATTGCTGAAGATGGACCGTGGAATCGCATTACTTACTTCCATCGGAAGTGGAATTTGTGGAGCCGCCGCCATTCTGGGGGCTGAATCGACCATCAAGGCAAAGCCATATAAAACGGCTGTGTCCGTGTCTACTGTCGTGATTTTCGGTACTATTTCCATGTTTCTGTATCCTTTCTTGTACCGGAACGGACTTTGTGCACTGACTCCCGATCAGATGGGGATTTATACGGGGGCTACCCTGCATGAGGTTGCCCATGTAGTAGGTGCCGGAGATGCGATGGGAAACGGTATTTCGGATTCTGCCATCATAGTGAAAATGATTCGTGTGATGATGTTGGTTCCTGTGCTTCTGATTACTACCTATCTGGTGGCGAGAGCGCGGAAAAGACAAGTGCAGAAAGGACAGAAGTTTCAGAAGATTGCAGTGCCCTGGTTTGCAATAGGCTTTATGGGTGTCATCGCTTTCAATTCTTTTGATTTGCTTCCTGCGCAGTTGGTGGCAGGTATTAACACACTGGATACCTTTTTGCTGACAATGGCTATGACGGCACTCGGGACAGAAACAAGCATCGATAAATTCAGAAAGGCCGGAGCCAAACCTTTCGTACTGGCTCTTTTACTTTATGTGTGGCTGGTGGTCGGCGGATATTTCCTTGTAAAGTATCTCACTCCTTATCTGATGTAGGAGAAATCATCTGATGTAAGGGAAAAACGTCTCCTTGCAAAATACTTATTATCACTTTCACCGCAAATTGTACAATCTTAGACGGATAAATTAAGTGTCAGTCACTGAGAACTTCCCATTTTATCTGTATGATAGATACAATTTGTGGCGAAAGTGATGCGTTTCATCCGGGCAGGCTATATTTATTGCTTTTCTTTCGGATAGTTAGGACCGTAAAGCATCGTTTTTTTGCGGACAACCAATTGACCGTCTTTCACAAATTCCTCTCCCCGTTCACTGAGGTGGCGGATCATTTCTGCACGCATTCCTGTCAGCAGCTTTTTATATTTCTTGTCGTTCACAGCATTATGCAGTTCTTTAGGATCTTTGGCAAGGTCAAACAATTGCTCTTCACCTGTATAGAAGTACCAGATATATTTAATCTTTCCGTCGGTCAAAGCACACCAATAGTTGTCATCACTGTAGCAAGTGGCATGTTCCAGATCGATGTATTTGCGCCATTCCGTTTCTGTGCCTTTAGCCAGAGATAGCAGAGAGCGTCCGTCTATGTCGGTGGGAACGGAGGTTCCCGCTATTTCGAGGAAAGTTGGCAGCAGGTCACGAAGTTCTACGGGATTATCCACCTTGCCGGGAACGACTTGCGCTTTGGCTGGCCATTTAATAATATAAGGTATGTGCGTAGATCCTTCATACGGATAAGTCTTCCGCCAGTGGTAGTGATCTCCCATCATATCTCCATGATCGGAAACGAAAATGATAAGGGAATTATCATACATTCCCTTGTCTTTTAAGGTCTGGAGGACACGCCCTATCTGTTCGTCTATGAAAGTGATGTTGGCATAATAATAGCGTTTGGAGTGACGTGCATATTCATTTCCGAAGTTGCCGTAGGGAGCATCTTTGGCTGCTTTTTCGGGGTCCAGTTCTTTAGCGTATTTCCCACACCAGTCACCAATGACGGGATCGGGAACCTGTGCATCCTTATACATGTCGAGAAAGCGTTGAGGCGGGTCGTACGGGCTGTGGGGACGGGCAAAGGAAACTTTCAAGAATAAGGGCTGATTGCCGTTATCATAATTCTGTATCATCTGACAAGCCATTTCACCGGTCCAATAAGTAGGGTGCAGACTTTCTTTCAGTTTATAGGTAGCTGCTCCGTGATCGTTCCATCCGATTCCGGTTTCATCCGGGTTCTTTCCCGGTGCCTGTATTTGAAACCATAAGCGATAGTCACTGATGAAATTCGGATCTTCCCGGCGTCCGCTTTCATCCAGCAGCGTTCCTTCGAAACCGTGTTTGATTCGTTGCGGATACCAGTGCATTTTTCCGATACCGAAGGTATAATATCCGGCATCTTTCAGCATCTGAGGCATTTCGTGGTTGTACTTGGGGGCAACTTTACCGTATCCTAACAAGCCATGATGCCAGGGAGACTGTCCGGTCAATAGTCCGGCACGGGCAGGGGTACTGCTGGGACACGAAGAATATCCGTTCATAAACAACGTTCCTTCGCTTGCCAAAGCGTCCAGATGGGGGGAGATAACAGATTCATTACCCATGCATCCCATGGCGTCGCCACGTTGCTGATCGGTCATAATTAAGATAATGTGCGGTTGTTTTTGTGCATAGGCCAAAGATGAGCACAATCCGGCCGTGACGGCAAATGTACATTTCAGGTTAATCATATTTTCTGGTTTTTCATAATGTAATACTGCAAAGGTATAAAGTTTTATCTATTTTGCGTGAAAGCGTTTCTGCTTTTTATATGAAAAAAAGAAACTGTTTCAGAAACAGGTGGGGGCACCTGTACTGAAACAGTCTCTTTTATTATAGCTAACCGCCTATAACTTATAAAGGCATATTTCCATGTTTTTTTGGCGGATTCGTCTGCATCTTGTTCTCTGTCATTTCCAGTGCCTGGATCAGACGTTTGCGGGTTTGTCTCGGATAGATGATTTCGTCGATGAATCCCAGTTCGGCAGCCTGGTAGGGAGTGGCAAACTTTTCCTTGTAGGCTTCCAGTTCTTTACCTTTTGTCTCTGCATCCGCTTTACGGAACAGGATGTTTACCGCACCTTCCGCACCCATGACTGCGATTTCCGCACTCGGATAAGCGAAGTTTACATCTGCACCTGTCTGTTTGGAGTTCATCACAATATACGCGCCACCATATGCCTTGCGGGTAATGACTGTCAGTTTGGGAACGGTAGCTTCGGCAAACGCATAAACGATTTTAGCACCGTGGCGGATGATACCGTTGTTCTCCTGCGTATATCCGGGAAGAAATCCCGGCACATCTTCGAAAGTAATCAACGGAATGTTGAAACAGTCGCAGAAACGGATGAAACGGCTTGCTTTGTCGCTGGCGTCAATGTCGAGAACACCGGCAAGGTAGGCCGGCTGATTGGCGACAATACCAACCGAACGGCCTGCCAGACGTGCAAAACCGATGATGATATTCTTTGCGAAGTTAGTCATTACTTCGAAGAAATAGCCGTTATCTACTACCCGTTCGATGATATCCTTCATGTCGTATGGTACATTCGGGTCTGCGGGGACGATGGTGTCGAGTACGGCATCTTCACGGTTGGTCTCGTCAGTACAGTTCTGCTTTTTCGTTTCGTCCATATTATTCTGAGGCAAGAAGGAAAGTAGTTCGCGAATGCTCATCAGCAGTTCTTCTTCTGTGTTGCACATAAAGTGAGTGACACCGCTTTTACTGCTGTGTGTCATGGCACCGCCCAGTTCTTCTTTGCTTACCTCTTCGTGAATCACAGTCTTTACCACATCCGGACCTGTCACAAACATGTGACTCTTTTCTTTCACCATAAAGATGAAGTCGGTAAGGGCAGGAGAGTAGCAGGCGCCTCCTGCACACGGACCAAGAATAGCCGAAATCTGAGGAATCACTCCGCTTGCCATTGTGTTCTGATAGAAAATATCCGCATAGCCGGAAAGGCTTTCAATTCCTTCCTGAATACGTGCGCCACCGGAATCATTCAGCGCAATTATCGGAGCACCGTTCTTCAATGCCAGTTGCTGCACTTTCACAATCTTTTTTGCGTTCGAAGCGGACAGTGAACCTCCGTAGACTGTAAAGTCGTAGGCATAAACAAATACCTGGCGCCCGTTAATCTTTCCGTAACCGGATACGATGCCGTCTCCCGGAATCTTGTTTTTGTCCATGCCATAGTTGGTGCAGCGGTGAACCATTAACTTGTCCAGTTCAACAAAAGTACCTTTGTCGAGCAGCATTTCGATGCGTTCGCGGGCAGTCATCTTTCCGCTTTCGTGTTGCTTTTCAATCTTTTCCACGCCCCCACCGAGGGAAGCGATGCGGTCACGTTCCTGGAACGTGGCGTATGCTTTATTTATTTCTTCCATGATGCAATCCGTTTTTAGTATTATATAATCGGCTCTAATGTTATTAATGTCTGGTCACCGGTGATGTTGTCGCCTTCCTGAACCAGAATTTCCTTGATGCGGCAATCGGAAGTCACTTTGTAGTTGCTCTGCATTTTCATGGCTTCGATGACGATGACGGTATCTCCCGTCCTCATTTCCTGCCCTGCCGTAACAGGGATTTTCACCACCTTTCCCGGCATTGGGGAAGTGATGCGGTCGTTCTGTTCGTCTTCTCCTTTCTTGCGCATACGCAGATACTTTGCCTGGCTGTCCACGATTTCAACATTGAAACTGCTATAATGCGTATTTACCTTATAGCTTTTACCGTTTTCGCGGCGAATCAGTTGTGCGTTTGCGCTGCGACCGTCCATCAGAATATTGCAGGTGCCATTTTCGGCCATCACAACATCTGCTTCAAACGGTTTTCCGTCAATGGTAAGTACCACTTTATTGTCTTCCTTGCTGACGAGTTCTATTTCCGCTACGCGGTCTCCTATATGAATTTCCATAATTGAATGCTGTTTTTAGTTTAGATACGAAGTACACCTTTGTGCAAACCGAATTCTTTCCATTTGCTGATGGGACGGTTGTCCGTTGCGTCACCTCTGTTTTCTTCAAGATTCATCAGATAATCCATGTAGGCAGCAATCATGGCAATGTTTTCGGCACGTTCGCTGGTGCGCATGATGCATTGTTGCAGATGCTCGCCGTTCTTGGTGATAAAGCCTGTGTCGTAATGGCCTTCCACAAAGTCCGGTGTGTCCATGATGGCACGCAGGTAGCTGATGTTGTTCTTTACCCCTGTCAGTTTATACTCATGGAGTACGCGGCGCATCCGTTCGATGGCATATTCGCGGTTGGTAGCCCATACGATCAGTTTGCCGATCATCGGGTCATAATAGATCGGGATTTCATATCCTTCGTACACGTAACTGTCGATACGAACACCGATTCCGTTCGGTTCTGTAATCTGCTTGATGATTCCCGGGCTCGGCATGAAATTCATTTCCGTGTCTTCGGCACAAATACGGCATTCGATGGCATGGCCGCGTTGTTGGATATCTTTCTGTTTCAACTGGAGCACTTGTCCGTCGGCAACTTTGATCTGCTCTTTCACCAAGTCCACTCCGACCACTTCTTCCGTAATCGGATGTTCTACTTGCAGACGGGTGTTCATCTCGAGGAAGTAATAATTGCGATGCTTATCGACCAAGAACTCAATCGTGCCTGCACCGATATAGTTGACCGCTTTGGCGGCGGCTACCGCCTTTTCACCCATGTCTTTACGCAGTTCGGGAGTCACGAAAACCGATGGCGTCTCTTCCACAATCTTCTGGTTGCGGCGCTGTACGGAACATTCGCGTTCGCACAGGTGAATCACGTTTCCGTGTTTGTCGCCCAGAATCTGGAATTCAATGTGATGAGGTTCTTCTACGAACTTCTCCAGATAAACGGTATCGTCGCCAAACGAAGAAAGTGACTCGCTTTTGGCAGTTGTATAAGCCTCTTCCACCTCTTCCGCACTGTGGATAAGGCGCATACCTTTTCCGCCGCCGCCCATAGACGCTTTCAGCATCACCGGATAACCGATCTTGTTGCAGAGTTCTACGGCTTCTTCCACGCTTTTCAGATTCTCCTGTGTGCCGGGAACGACAGGGACTCCTGCCTCGATCATTTTAATACGGGCGGATATCTTGTCGCCCATTGCCTCCATCGTTTCGGGGTCCGGTCCGATAAAAATAATATTTTCTTCCTGACAGCGTCGGGCGAAAGTCGCGTTTTCGGACAGGAAACCATATCCCGGATGAATAGCGTCTGCATGGCATTCCTTTGCCACTTTGATGATTTTTTCTATATTCAGATAACTCTCTTTGGATGCTGCCGGTCCTACGCAATAAGCTTCGTCGGCATAGAGCACGTGCTTCGCGGTCCGGTCTGCTTCGGAGAAAATAGCGATACTCGTTATCTCCATCTCCCGGCAGGAGCGCATCACCCTTATGGCAATTTCACCGCGATTGGCTACTAAGATTTTTTTTATCATACTTTACTCAATTAAGTACATACTTATTTAATGCCTTCCCATCTTCACAGACATAGTCCATCCGACAGAAACACAGTATTTTCTTGATTTGGGGCTTAACAAATGATGTTCTTTCTCCTAACCCACGAGGCAGAAGAACGCTTTACGCGAAGTGGTAGGTCTTCTGACTGACTCTTGTCTTATAGTGCCTTCCCAAAATAACATCAGTGGCGATAAATTAGTTCATTAATAAGACATTGTATAGAGCTTCACAGCAGCGGGACTGTACGGGATTTACACCCGATTCCCTTTTAATCGTTGTCCGTTGGACACGGACTCCGAACCATTTCGGGGGGCAAAGATAAATAAATATTGAATACTGTGTTCTGTTTTTGCACGAAAGTTTCAGTTTTGTGCAATGAATACTCCGGCAGATTTCCTCTCCTTTACTTTTCCAATAGAACTAAATCTCTGTGTATTAATGTTTATGCGTTAAACCTTCCTCTTTTTGTATTGTTAAGACTCCCACTAATTAATTAAAAGGAGAATCGATATGAAAGAAAAGAAAATAGCTCGTGATACGAGAAATAGAGAGAAACTGGTGGGTGATGACTGGGTAATGGCAGAATTTTATGCAACGTGGTGTCCTCACTGCCAGCGTATGCAGCCTTTGATTAAAGAGTTCAAGAAAGAGATGGAAGGGATAGTCGAGGTAGTACAGGTAGACGTAGACGAGGAAAGTGATCTCGCTAATTTTTATACTATTGAATCCACTCCTACATTCATTCTTTTCAGAAAAGGTGAACAGCTCTGGAGACAATCCGGTGAACTGACGTTGGAAAGATTGGGAAGAGCAGTCAAGGAGTTTAAATCTTGAAAAAGTATTAATAAAAAGGGATGTTTTTCTATGAAAGTTTTAAATCGTGTTATAAAACATGCTTTTTTATTTGGATAATTTGCTAATAACACAGAAGTACGTATCTTTGCACTGTGTTTTTCATAGTATTAGATTTAAGGTTAACAAAAGTTGGAGCAAGGCGTTGCTCCTTTTTTTATGCCCGTACCCCGGCTTTCTGTTCAGAGCGGTCTTTATTTCGCCAGCCTTAGTTCGTACAGACAAGCCTGTACTTCCTCCGGACTGCCTGTATGCTTTCCTTCGTCATCCGATAGTTTGATGCATTCTCTCCATTCCTGATTGACATTCATTTTGCATTGCGTGAGTTTCATGACAATGTTGGAAGGGGCAAATCCTGTATCATTCGTAAGATTGGTGCCGATTCCGAAGGAACAGCGAATCTTGCCCTTGCAGTATTCCTGAATTTCCAGTGCTTTCGTAAAGTCGAGAGCGTTGCTAAATACGATTGTTTTGGTAGTGGCATCAATGCCCAGTTCTTTATAGCGGGCTACCAGCTTATCGATAAAATCAAACTCATTGCCGGAATCGCAGCGCACTCCGTCGAATAGCTTGGCCTGCTTGCGGCTGAGATTGCTCAGGAATATTCCTGAAGTATAAGTGTCGGACAGCGCAATGCCCAAATCTCCGTCGTATACATTCACCCAGTTTTCGAGCGCCATATAGTTGGCGTGCTTATATCCGAACTGTGCCCCATGAAACATGAACCACTCATGCGGATGAGTTCCCATCATTTTCATGCCGTACTTCATGGCAAAATAGCAATTGGAAGTTCCGGTACAGTATTTGGCCGTATCATTCAGCCGTTTGATCACCGTCTCCTGTACGTCGATTGAGAATCTTCTCCGCGTGCCGAACTCCGAGAAACGGAGCTGATGCTGATTGGACAATTCCACTTTCTCCGACAATTTGCAGAGTATCTCGCTCATATCGGGTACATTGCCGAAAAACTTGTTTTTGATTTCGGATACGATGGCGAGCAGCGGTACTTCATACAGTGTGACTTTATAAAGAAAATCGCTGACTTCAATATGCAGCCGCCCCGTTGTGTCCAGATGAATATCGATCTTGTCCGGATCAAAACGGAAAGAAGACAGCCATTCCCAATAGACTCTCGGAAGAAACCGGCAATTGCGTGTCATGTATTCCAGTTCCTCTTCCGTAAGTCTCAATCGGCTGAGTTTGTTGAATTCGCTTTTGAGCGCTTCCAGAAACTCTTCGGTATATTCAGTTTCGTTTCTGTCGTTGAAACTGAAAGTACCCATTGCGTAAGGGAATAATTTGATATAAGCGTACGAGGTGGTAAACTTATAGAGGTCTGTATCCAGCAGTGTTCTTACAATCATACCGTTTATTCTTTAATATGTAAAACGTTGTAAAGTTAGTATTTGTTGGACAATCCTACTGATTAATTGGCAATAATTCCTTAGTTTAGTAAGTTAATCCCACTTTTAGGGTGATGGAGTGGTGAGACAGTTCTTCCTTGAATTCAGTATGGAAATATTCATCGGTCCGCTGTTTCAGCCTTTCCAGTTGCTGTATTTCATAGCCTAAGGCAATATTCATTTTTAGTTTTTGAGTGAGCTTTACCTGTGCTCCTACAGATGGTGAAAGATAGAATCCGCCATTGGTTTCTTTGGCAGCCGCCAATGAGCCGCCGATGTTGCATTCCAGATAGGGAGTAAGTTTCTTTGGTCGCGTCATGAAGAACTGTGCATTGGCATACAGCGGAATAAGAGCTTTTTCATAGATGGACAGTCCGCTTCCTGCGCCGATGGTCAATCGTTGCCCGATGTGATAGTGTGCTATGATCTGCCAGTTGAAGGGCGTTTGAGATGGTTGACTCATAGAAAGTCCCGTGCCGATATAGGTCGTATAGGAGAAATGTTTGCTGTCTGTCTGCCCGTCAGCATGTACGACAATAAGGAATAGCAGAGTCAGAGTGAAGATGAAGTGTTTCATAAGGATATGAGGATGAATGTTAATAGATATATATTTGCAAGCGTTGAGTACTGATTTTAGGGTATTTTCGCTTTCCATGGCGGTGATGCTTCAACAAAATAGGCGAAAAAACACTTTTTTTAGGAATAAGCTTCTTTATAACCAATCAATTATGGCTGTAAACCGTAAGACGCAAAATACGTATATGATTATTATACAGTATGATACGGATTACTATATTCTCAATCATTCTCAAAGGCGTGAGAATTTTTTCTCGTTAAAGAGAGAACGGATGCTTATAGTAATAACCTGCTCATAGTTGCAGCCTTTTATTTACTTTGCTTATTGGATATGAATGGTTATACTCTTGACGATATGCAGCGCTGTGGTAAGTGAAGAGGTATCGGTTACGATCTCTCCGTTGCTGCCATCGGGGCTGCTGTGCCCGATTAGTTTGGCTGTAAATTCTTTCTTGCCGGACGTCAGGTCAACTTCTGCGGCATAGACCAGAGCCGGCTGGCCGCTTCCTTCTTTTCCGCCAGTGTAGTTGGCGTCCCCTTCTTTGGCGGATTTAGGGAATGCTTCATTGAAATCTGTGGAATGATTGATTTCTACTTTGACGACGAACTGCTTCTGTTTTCCCGTAGGGACCATTTTCACTTGGAAGCTTCCCTGCGGAGTCGCTCCGGTGATTCCATCGACCAGTGGAGACTTCTTTGTCGGAAGATATAAGCCGTCCTCCGATTCTACTCCTCTCTGATAACACCAGTGGGGCAGCGCCTCTTTTCTCCGGTTGCCGCCGGAGAACTGCCAGGATTGAGTAGCGATTTTATGTGTCACATACACAGTGGACAGATAATGTCCCTTCATGTCTTCCGTCCAGATAGCGATTTGCGGCGGATTCTTTTTGTTGATCCCCAGAAAGAGAGGAAATTTGTGCAGCCATTCTTCTCCCTTTTCGATGGAGATTTTGAGGTCGTTGCTGTTGTACTCTACCAAATCCTGATTGCATCCGGTACTAAATAAGGCGATCAGCCATACTCCCATCATTGTCATCTTGTTCATTTGATTTTGTTTATTTCTGTAGCCAAAGGTCTACCAATAGATTAATTCCTGTTTCCAGTTGTTCCCAACCGTTTTCTTCCTGTATTCTGAGTCCGTTGTAGACCGGACAGTTCTCTTCAAGTAATACCAGATAACTGATGGCTGCCGTTACAATGGAAGCTACGGCGGCCGTCTCTTTTTGCGGATGTCTGGAGAGCCGGCTCACTGCTTCTACCAGTCGGATACCTTTCTCTTCCCGTATCTCGCGCAGTTCTCTGACGAATTTATTATTCGTCGTCAACTCCCAGCGGTAAAGGCGTTTCAGCGTATAGCTTTTCCTTAATTCCATAATTTGCCTTCTGAATACCTGTTTGATAAAAGCACCGATATGTTCCGGGTCCGGCAATTCTTCGTCGAAGTTAATCCAGTAGTCATTTTGCTGGATATAGGCAGCTATCAATCCGTCCAGCGAATTGAAATAGCGGTAAATGAGCATTTTGGCTACTCCGGCTTTGGCTGCCACGGCATTGATTCCCAGTCCTTCGAAACCGCTTTCTTCGATAATGTCATCAACGGCTTTGATCAGTGCCAGTTCCGTTGCCTGCCTGTTTTTGATCATCTCTTTTTCCATTGTCTTATGATGTTGTTACTACTTGGTCACAAAAGTATGTTTCCTATCGGTAACATCGAGGGGAAAAAGAGAATTTTTATTTGTTAATTAGAAAAAAAGGCTTTGGAGTATGCTGAGAGGGGGGATGAAGAAGAGAATAAATGGACAGTATATCTGGCTTTATTGGCAAGGAGTAAGATACTTTTTGATAGCCAATCGTTCTTATGATAAAAAGCAGGATGTACTGTCCGGGGTATATTTATGATAATTCAACGGTAGGATTGTGAATGGTTAAGCCACCGTCTACCACAATCGTCTGTCCGGTGATGTATCGTGCATCGTTGGAGGCCAGGAATGCAATGGTGGCGGCAACGTCTTCGGGTTCTCCCAAATAAGGTGTGGCACACTGTCCCAGAAATATGTTGCGTACTTCTTCGTTCAGATTGTCCAGTGCGGCAGGGGTAAGAACCAGTCCCGGTGCTACGGCATTGCAGCGGATATTTTTCTTTCCCATTTGGGTGGCGATATATTTGGTCAGATTGATGACACCTGCTTTGCTGGCTCCGTAGAGAGTGCCGTTGGCGTCGGCTGTCAGCCCGCTTATAGATGCTACGTTTACGATATTTCCGCCTCCGTGAGTGGTCATGATGGGAATGACCTGCTGAGAAAGATACATTGTGCAGCAAAGGTTCAGATGGAATACTTCGTCGAAGTAATCGATATCCAGCTTTTCAATATTCAGATCACGTTTGGGGTCGGTTCCGCCTACGTTGTTTATAAGTACGTCTATCTGACCGTATTCCTTCATGGCGAAATCAACCAGTTCTTTACAGCTCTGGAGTTCGGTAGCGGAGAAATAGATGGGACGCACGTCGGCCCCTGCTTGAGTGAGTTCGGCGGCAAGCTTGTCGGCCCTTTCCTGCGAATGATCGGCGATGACTACTTTTGCTCCTTCGGAGACGATGCGGCGTGTGGTTGCTTCGCCAATGCCACCGGCAGCACCGGTGATGACGACTACTTTGTTTTCAAATCTTTTCATATATGTTGAGAATTTGATGATTACCTTCCTCTAATTAACAGCTAATGAATGGATTTGTTGTTGCCTGTAAACTCTTATTAATAGGAATCGGCAACAGATTCGAAAACTTTTGCATCTCATTCAGTTTTATGGGCTAAATATTTAAGAAGACTGCTAAATGTTAACATGAAGTTGCTTATTTGTTAATGCGGTTCTGATTCTATTAAACCATGTTATAAGATGTCCCGTTTTAGCCGGAAAATTTGGAGATGAGGCAAAAGTCCGTATCTTTGTACTGTGTTTTTCATAGTATTAGATTTAAGGTTAACAAAGATTGGCTGTCTGGGATAGATAGCCTTTTTTTTGCTCTTATGCGAAGGAAGTATTTGGAGTCCGGGCGTGATTCAGAATAATGAATATTGATTGTTTCGCAGACTTTTCATTTCCCGTTCCTTCACTACATCATCTTCTGCCGGATGCCCGATCAGCAAAGGCGAATTCCTGTCATGTTTCTTAGTGTTATATTCCACACTGTTGTAATTGCCTTTGATGGCGTAACAATAGATGCATCCGTTGAGGCAACTTTCATAAGTGCCTATGTCGATACTTTCAATGCAATTGCAGACATTCCGCTGATTTTTGTCTTTTTTGGCAAGGAGGGGGTAGCCGGTGATTCTTTCGATCAGTTCTTTGTCGACACACAGTCCGGCAGGGATTCCCAAATGTCTCAGATCAACTTTGGAGGTGCAGGTATCCAGTTGGATGGCAGGATATTCGTTGATGGTATTCCTGAAAGAGACGGCTATTTCTTCAATCTCCTCTTTTCGCAACGGCTGTATGTTGAACTGCCCGACTGCGGTGCGGATATGCTGGTAATGGTCAATAAATCCCAGCATACACTTTTCGGTATGGTCTTTAAGTCCATAGGCAATTTGGGCAAACGCCTCCTTATGGAAAGAAACGTCGTACTCTTCATTGGTCAGTATCGGGTCATAGCGCCAGATCACTTTCTCTTTTCCTATTTTATCTGAAAGGCGTTTGAATATGTCTATTCGTTTGTCGACTGACGGCAGATTATTTTCTAATTTCTCTCCGTAAGGATTGAGGGTAAACTGAAAGTAGTATTTGTAGTCTTGCAGATGATCCAGTTTATCAATCATCGGGGCGGGATTCTTGGTCCAGAACACGATGCAATCTACCACAGCAGGATGTAAGCTGACCTTGCTGATCATTTTAGGATTAAAAGGATTGGGAACTAACACGTATCCTTCTTTAATCCGGTTGAAGAACCATTGCGAATAGAATGCCGGAATATCTGTCCGGCGGCTGGCGCTAATTATCATATTTCAAAGTTACGGTAAAATTGGTTGTATTGCAATAATTCCGTGATGAAAAATAATCAATAGCACGGATAGGAGGGAGAATAGAGCATACTGAAAAAGGATTAATGCGAGATTCTTGAAAAAGCGGACTTAGTTGCTTTTTCAAGAATCTCTTTAAGCAGGAACTGTGAATGAATATGTTAAATGTTAACACGAAAAGTCTAAAATGTTAATGCGATTCCGAGAGTCTTAAACCGTGTTATATTATCGTCCGATTCGGCTCTGAAATTTGCTATTTACTTGAAAGGTGGTATATTTGTACTGTGTTTTTTTCATAAGTATTAGATTTAAGGTTAACAAAAGATTGGTTGCTCGTGATGAGTAGCCATTTTTTGTTTTTATACGTCGATAATTGTTTATTCTTTAATCATCGTTAATAGCATCTTGAATTTTTCCACCGTTGTAAGTGTATGTGATACCTATTGTTTGTACATAACAAAAATCGTTTTTTATTGTTATAGTACGGAAAGTAACTAATAAGGAGAACATTATGAAAAAGAAATTTTTATTGTTTGGAGCACTGGTCGGTGCTTTGCTGTTGTCTTCCTGTTCGGGGGGAAGTAAAAAGCAGACTGTATCCTCGGAAAGTACGGAGGAATTGGATAATGCCAGTAAGGTGATCAATTATTATCATATGTCGCTCGCTGTATTGAGGCATGTGGCTAATGCGAAAGATATAAACGCTGTGTTGGGGTACATGGAACAGACAGGGAAAGTGCCTGAAGTTGAACCGATTGCACCTCCGGAAATAGCTGCCCGTGATACAGCGGAATTGTTGGATCCGGGAGACTATTTTAATCCTGAAGTCCGTCAGAATCTAAAGCAGAATTATGCCGGATTGTTTAATGTGCGGACACAGTTCTATGATAACTTCAATAAATTTCTAGCTTATAAGAAGTCGAAAGATACAGCAAAAACGGCTCAGCTTTTGGATGAAAACTATAAGTTGAGCGTAGAACTGTCCGAGTATATGCAAGTGATTTTTGATATCCTAAGTCCTTTGACCGAACAAGCGGAGAGTGAACTTCTGGCTGATGAGCCGTTGAAAGATCAGATAATGGCGATGCGCAAGATGTCAGGCACGGTGCAGAGCATAATGAATTTGTATTCCCGCAAACATGCAATGGACGGAGTACGGATTGATTTGAAAATGGCGGAGCTGGAGAAGGAACTGAAGGCTGCGGAAAAAATTCCGGCTGTTACAGGTTATGATGAAGAACTGAAGAATTTTCAGAGCTTCCTCTCTACCGTTAAGTCCTTTATGAATGATATGCAGAAGGCAAGAAGCAAAGGTGCATATTCGGACAAAGAATATCAGGCGATGTCAGAAGCCTATGAATACGGGCTTTCTGTTATTTGAAAAATAAGCCCCCCTTGCCTGGCTATTATATTATACCCAGGCGAGGCATATTTTATGTTTTGTCGTTATTGATAATATCTGTCGATCCTTTTAATAACATCTTATTTTCAGGACTTAAAAGTAAATCACATATAATGGGCTTTTTAGTTTTCCAAATAAGTGTCGGCATGGAGTTATAGGATAAATTATTTTTTATAATGCATTGTAGCAGATGTATAGTCGTTACTTGATATTTATTTTTTAATTCGTTTACTTTACCATAAGTAAGTTTCTTAAATTCTTTCAAAGATTGCAAGATGCTTTCTTCGAAAGCGAGATTTGGAATAGTTTCGAATATATGATTGATATCTGTACGCCCATCTGTTAAAGTAGCTCCAAGACCTGTTTCTTCACAAAAATCAAGTAATGCCTTGAATTTTTTTTGTACAGATTGGTTGGCCATTTCGGTCAAAGGCTTAATTTCTACAACGAAACCTTTCCCATCATCAAGGAAGACTATAGCATCAGGGGTATATTTTCCTCTATCGTATGTGATTGTAATGCCTTGTTCGACATAATAAATAACCTCATGTGATTTTTCTAAACGTTTATAGAATTTTTTCTCAAGCATCGATTCGTAAAAAACATTTCTTTGAAGTTTATTACTATAGAACTCTCCAGCTTCTGATTCTAAATATTTTTTGTTTGGGTCATAGTTTCTATGAGGAGTTATTTGGTGGATTTCTTCAAGAGTCCATGACTTCACATGATCAAACCATATAATTTTGTTTGTAATATCTGTCAATTGTGAATTTTGCTTTTTGGGAAAGATTGTGCTTGTTTCTTTGATTTCTCTTTTCCAGGTTTTGATAATGGAATAATCCTGTTTAAAGTAAAGTTGAGCTAGATCAAAAAGAGTTTCTATGGGATATTCAGACAGATGGCTTTCTTGAAATTTTTTTAAGTAGCAAGCAAAATTGTGTACTTCATCAAGATTGATCTGGTGATTATTAGTCAATAGATTATCAATCTCAATGATGGCTGGGATATTTCTTTTTCTTAAAATTCCGAATTTCTTGAATACTTTTACTTTTAATTGACGGATTCTTTCACGACTAAGTCCTAATTTATCTCCCAAACTTATCATATTTTGTATTTCGTTTCCTTCCAAACCATATAATTCGGAGAAGATGTATTGCTCTCTGTCACTATATAAAGGTGTACCATCTTTTTTAGTGGCTAGTATGCACAGTTTAAGAGCAGTTATGAGACGAAGTCCTTGAGCATCCATATGGTTTTATGTATTGTGTGTATTAATAGAGAACAATATTAGACAATAAAAAAGAAAAAAGACATAAATACTTCTATTCTTTTTATCATTTTAACAGAAGGATAATTCTTTAGGTTTGATTTAATAATTAAATGTCTCTTTTTTACAATACAGATTCAAAGAGACTCTCTACTTTTGCTTCCATAATTAAAAAAGTGATATCTTTGCCATATGCAGTCATTTCAGATTATAAAGCCCGTTCCTGTGCTATCGCCTTACATCCGCCATTATTGGATATTGCAGGATGATGCAGCAGTTCCTGTTTCCGAACGGACTTTGCCCATCGGTTGTATGCAGCTTGTTTTTCATAAAGGGAAACAGCTCTTCCTGCAGAATGATTCAAAGTTGCAGCCACAGTCTTTTATTTGCGGACAGTCGATCGGATTCTCCGATGTGTTGTCGACGGGTAGGATAGAGATGATTACGGTTGTTTTTCAACCTTATGCAGCGAAAGCCTTGCTCCACATTCCCGTTCACTTGTTTCATGGGAAGGATGTAGCGATGGATGAAGTGGAAGATGTCGAACTTTCAGATTTGGCGAAGCAAGTCACTGATACTTCTGATAATATAGTCTGTATCCGTCTGATAGAGCAGTTTTTTCTTCGTCGTTTATATACTTTTTCCGAGTATAACCTGAAAAGGATGTCTGCTGTCTTTCAGGAAATCAATCTTCAACCACAAATAAATATTCCTCAATTGTCGGAGGCGGCTTGTTTGAGTAGCAAGCAGTTCGGACGTGTTTTTGCCGATTATGTCGGTACGACTCCCAAGGAATATCTTCGTATTGTGCGTATGCAACGTGCTTTATTTCTGTTGCAACAGGATGCGACTCTGCCTTTTGTACAAGTGGCCTATGAGTGTGGATACTCCGACCAGTCCCACATGATCAAGGAATTCAAACTATTTTCCGGTTATACGCCTGCAGAATATCTTTCTGTTTGTGCTCCTTATTCCGATTATTTCTCGGAACTTTGAAAATGTCTTTTTTTTCCTATCAGAGCTTTGTGGTATCCCTTACTTTTGCAGTGTCTTTGCAAAGGCTCAATAGTAACCATAAAAAAAGAACGAAATGAAAAAGTTTATTGCATTTTTTGAGATTCCTACAGTTGATTTTCACCGGGCTGTCGATTTCTATGAAACAGTGTTTGGGGTACAGCTTCCGGTTTTTGAATGTGAAGAGGAGAAGATGGCATGTTTCACGGAAGAGGGTGAAACGGTCGGCGCTATTTTCCATGCTCCCGATTATCTTCCTTCGGAAAAAGGAGTGATTATCTCTTTTAATTGTGAAGACATCGATCAGACGCTGGAAAAAGTCCTTCGGAAAGGTGGAAAAATCATGATGCCCAAGACGAAAATCGAAGTAGAGGGCAGAGGCTGGTTTGCCTTGTTTGCGGATAGCGAGGGAAACAGGGTAGGGCTTTACGCTGATAAATAACAGATAAAAGAGAGGAAGATTATCTGTCCGGCGTAGTTACCCTCTGATGGGTAATGATGAGCGAAAGTAGAATGAGACTGCATCCGTAAAGAAATGCAGTCTCATTTATTTTTAAATCCTTCTTATTCTACCGGAATATAAATCTCTGTCAACAGCTCTTCGGGGGCGGTTTCGCACGGATTGTTCAGATAGCGTTCGGCACTGGGTTCATCGCGTAGCGTACATTCCATTTCGGGCAGACATTTTCCATAGATAGTATCATATACCGCTTGCAGATTGTCATACGTACCTTTATATAAGAAGATTGCATAACGTCCTGCCGGAAGTGTCTTGAATCCTACATCTCCTTTGGGAGCTACCTGTACGGGCATCACCATACATACATCGGTGCGCAATTTCTCGGCTGGTGTCACTTTGGGGTCGTCGTGATAGATGCAGAGCGGGCTGAAATCTCCCATGGGCAGCTTTTGTTCTTTGATGAACTGCCACAGACGTCCCCATGTCCCTCCGTAGTCATTCAGTTTGTAGTCACCGGACAGGCGGATATAAATAACATTGCGTGCAGGTATATTCTTAATTTCACTTTTCAGTTCCAGGTCTGGCCTGATAATCGCTGGTTTCATAATTACAAAGTTTTTATTGTTTCGATACTCTAAAGGAGAAATACCATAAAACTGTCTGAACACTTTCGACAAGGAAGAAGGGGATGAATATCCGATGCGATAGGCAATATCGGCAATTGGAATATCCGAATAGCGCAATAAACGTGCGGCTGCTTCTGTCCGCGTCCGGACAATAAAGGTACCGATCGGTTCACCGAGGAATGCTTTCATAATCCGGTGAAAATAAAAAGGAGAAAAGTTTGATATCCTGGCCAGCGATTTCAAATCAATGTCTTCTCCTAAATGTTGATTGATATATTCTACCACAACATTTACGCACTTTTGATACTCTTCTTTGGTTGTTTTCTTCTGTTGCATAACTTCTTTTGGTATTTCACTTCGCAAAGGTATTGGTAAAAAAGGGAACGAACTTGTCCGATATTGCTATTATTCATTTTTTTTAATAAAACCTGTTGATTCTCTTTTAGTTACGCTATGAATTTATTTGATGATTTTGAGTATTCCAGAATGGTGCTTTAGTATAAAACATGACCGAATATTTAACTGTTTGAACCCGATTCTTTTTTGAATCTTTAAATAATGTCAATCTGTTAAATAAAATAAGAGAATATGTTATGAACTATTATTAAAATAGCTATCTTAGTTTCGAATTATTAATAGAGAATAGCCATGGATAAAAGAGTAGTAGGGAACAATGCCGGCAAGGTCTGGTGTGCCCTGAAAGAAATTGGTGAAATTTCGATACCAGAATTGGCGAGAAGATTAAACCTTAGCGTAGAGAGTACAGCATTAGCCGCCGGTTGGCTGGCGAGAGAGAACAAAATTTGTATCCAGCGGAAAAATGGATTAATTGCTTTATCTGATGAAAGCACTTTCCCTTTTAGCTTTGGATAATAAAGAATGCTGTTCGTGAACATCTTTGAAGTTCCATTAACTTATAAGTAAAGAATTGTCGATATAAAGTATCGTAAGTTAAATCTGAACCTGAAGAACTGAATTTAGAAAGAGTTACTCTGTGTATAGGGTAACTCTTTTTAATGTATAATAAACGTATAATAATGCTGTTAGTATCTTCTTCTTTATATGAAAAATATATACTTTATATTAGTGCGAAATTATGTGCGTGAAAATTTAGGGGAGCGTTTGTCTATTCTTCAGTCTCTTTATCGGTCGATACTGTGGCGCTACTTTTTATGGCATGAATAACGGCGGAAGTAAATCCCCTGTGCTCCAGTTCATTCAATCCTTTAATGGTGGCTCCACCGGGAGTGGCTGCTTTTTCTATTTCTAACAGCGGGTGGGTGTCGTGATTTAAAATCAGTTCTGTAGCTCCTTCCATGCTATATGCCGTCATTCGCATTGCATCTTCAGCGGAGATACCCAATTCTATGCCGGCTTGCGTGGCTGCATGAATATATTTTAATGCGAAAGCGATTCCACTGGAAGTTAATGCAGAAATGATATCCAGCTGTTTCTCTTCTGCGAATAAACACTTTCCTCCTTCTTCAAATGTTTGTTTTATGAGTTGCTGGTGTTCTTTGCCGGCTTTGCGTGAAGTTATCAGGGTCAGGCTCGAATGTTCTGTAATGGCGATGTTTGGAACAACCCGGAATATAGGCATTTCGGTTTCCGATAAATGTGCCAGGTGAGAAATGGATATTCCGGTTACCAGTGAAACCAGGATTTGGGTACGTGAGAATCGTAACGGAGATAATACTTCATTTACTATACATGGTTTGACAGCCAGAATTATAATGTCGGCTTCCGATATGGCATACTGATTCTCTGTCATTATGCGTATCGCAGGAAATTGTTTGTGCAGATTTCCTAGCTTGTCTGTATGAGGGGTAGAAATGATGATATCTGTTTCGTTGTAGAGATGTCCTTTTGCCAGGCAGGCAGCAACTGCGCTCCCTATGTTTCCGGCTCCTATAATTGTAATTTTCATGTTTTTATGGATTTGTATTTATTACTTTGTTAATCAGGCTGAAAGTCTTTCAAGAAAACGCTGTGACAGCGAATTGAGTAATTGCTTCTTATCAGCCGTGTGAACTGATATTGTGAAACAGTGATCGCTGCCGCCATAAGAAATCAGTGATATGGGGATATGCCTGATTGTTTCCATGATGTTACTTTCCAGTTGTGTACGTTCCCAATGAAGTGATCCTATGATATGTATTACGGACATATTTTCGTCAACGACCATTTCTGTGTATTTGTGCAGTTCTCTTTGAATTATTCGCAGGGTATCACGACTGGCTGTCAGAATCATGGAGACAGAAACATTGGATGAGGCCATTGAGATAACGTTTATCTGATATTTATTAATGACTTCCAGTAATTTGCCCATGAGTAAATAGCCGGGCAGGACGTTCAATGATGTGAAGCGTACAAATGTCACTGAGTCTTGGACAATAATGGCTTTAACACTGCTTTCCGTATCATGGGAAGAGATGTAGAGCCGTTCTGTTTCCAGGTCATGGGTGTCTATTAAGCGGATAACGATATTGGAACGGGCTGCAAGAGTGATACAGTCTGTATAAATTAAGTGTACTCCACTGTTAATCAACTGTTCGGCTTCGGTGTAGGTCAGAGAATGTTGTTCCCTGGCACAGTTCCGGTTGGCATAGATATTCGTGAGTTCGGTTGACAGAATGATTTCGTCTGCTTCGAATATGCTGGCGAGTACGGTAGCATAATAATCATTACGCTTCTCATTCATGAAATCAATTTCGCCATATACATTTTTGCATAAGGAAAGGGGAGCGATGAAAATGTCAGTATCCCGATTCTCATTGATATACTGCCTGATAGATTCCTGAATGTAGGGGATATCCGGTTTCCTTTCCAGATTCATCTGCATAAAAGTACCGGTATCCAATGTGCGGGCATTCAGTCCATACTGACGCAGGCAGCAGGCAAACAATTCTCCGGATAACCGGTATATTTCAGCTTTTATTATTTTATCAATTAATAAATCAGCTTTGTCCTCCACCAGTTTGTGCATCTTTTCGATACATTCCCGGATATATTTCTTTATATCCGTATTTAGTGGCAAATCTGTTATGAGGTGATCTGCCAGTGTGCAGCAATATTCTTCGATTTTATTGATTGTTGTATGCGAAGCACTGTCTTCTTCGTGAAACCAGCTGATAGAAATATCCTGCAGCCATTCTTGTAGTTGCGTCAGTGTCGGAACCACAACTACGTAAGGATGTTCCTTTAGGATGTAATTGATTACTTGTCTGATTTCATCCTCTTCTTTCATTTTTTCAAATTTGCAAACTTTCATTGTTATCTGATAATTTATTGGTTACTGATCTTTTCAAAATGATATGCCTTTTTTCAAATAGAGATGGTCTGTTGCCATCGATCTGCTATTTGATAATCAGGTATATTGTTCAGAATCAAATTATTAATTCTATTATTCCCGCTTCTGAAGCAGTCCATTACTAGATGTAATCTGCTAATACCATACCATATTAGGAGATGATATAAAAATGACTATCTTTGTAGCGTGATTAATGAACTGACAGTATATCCATCTATTTATGAAACTCTGTATATAGCTACGCTCAACGAATAGCATCCTTTCTAATCAGGCTATTCAGCTATCCGGTAAGCAACGACCCGCTTGCCAAAGAGTTTTTATATCCATTTTATGAATTTACGAAACTGTGTACTGCTATGAGTGTAGTATGCTGTATCGTGCTATTTTTAGTTGAGCAATGAAATATACGTATAAGCAAATATGGCTCATCAACTTTCCTGTGATGATGAGCATTCTGATGGAGCAATTAATCAACATTACCGATGCTGTCTTTTTAGGACACGTAGGAGAAATCGAATTGGGAGCATCCGCACTTGCGGGAATATATTATTTAGCGATTTATATGCTGGGATTTGGATTCAGCATTGGTCTGCAGGTTATGATTGCCCGAAGAAATGGGGAGCAGCATTACAAAGAAACAGGGCGCACCTTCTTTCAGGGATTATATTTTCTGATGGTGATGGCAATCATGCTTTGTCTGTTGATACAGCTTGTTTCTCCGTTTATTCTGCAACAGCTGATTACTTCTGATGAAATTTATCAGGCTGTGATCCGTTACCTGGACTGGCGTAGTTTCGGACTGTTGTTTTCGTTTCCTTTCTTGGCTTTCCGGGCTTTCCTGGTTGGGATCACGAATACTAAAGCACTCTCCGGAGCAGCCCTTACGGCAGTCTGTATCAATATGCCTTTCAACTATTTACTGATATTCAAACTAGATATGGGCATATCCGGAGCAGCTATGGCGTCCTCCATTGCTGAGTTTGGAGCGTTTCTCATACTCTTGTTATATATGTGTAAAACGGTAGATAAGAAAAAATATGGTCTGAGTGCTGTCTATGATGGCAGATTGCTGATGAAACTACTACAACTGTCCGTATGGAGTATGCTTCATGCTTTTATCAGTGTCGCTCCCTGGTTTTTGTTTTTTGTGGCTATTGAACATTTGGGGAAGACAGAACTTGCTATTTCCAATATTACCCGAAGTGTGTCTACCCTCTTTTTTGTGATAGTCAATTCTTTCGCTTCTACTACCGGATCGTTAGTCAGCAATCTGATCGGGGCAGGACAGGGGAAGGAGCTTTTTCCTGTTTGTCGCAAAGTTCTCAGATTAGGCTATATGGTGGGGCTTCCATTGATACTGACAGCTCTTTGGGGCAATCAATGGATCATCGGATTTTATACGAATAACGATTATTTAGTCAAACTTGCTTTTTGGCCTTTTATAGTCATGTTGTTGAATTATGTGTTTGCATTGCCCGGATATGTTTATATCAATGCTGTTACAGGAACGGGGAAGACGAGGCTTGCCTTTGTTTTTCAACTGGCTACTATCCTGATCTACCTGATTTATCTGTATCTGTTGAGCGAGTGTTTTCATGCATCTTTGTGGGTGTATATGACGGCAGAATATCTGTTCGTTATTCTATTGGGAATACAATCCATTCTGTACTTGAAGAGGAAATCCAAACGGAATATGTACTTTTGTACTTTCAATGATTGATACTTTCTCGAAATGACTGAAGATATAAAGAATAAACTTTTGATGTGTGCAGAGGTGTACCATTGTGCAGGTTTTATCGCAAGTGATCCGGTGCAGTTCCCTCATCGTTATACGCTGAAACAAGATATAGAGATTAGCGGACTGCTGACGGCAATTATGAGTTTTGGCAATCGCAAGCAGATATTGAAGAAAGCGGAAGAACTGCATAAGCTAATGGGAACCTCACCTTATCAATATGTATTATCCCGCCGGTGGGAGGAAGATTTTCCTTCCGGGGCAACCCATAGTTTTTATCGGATGCTGTCGTATGCTGATTTTCATGGATACTTCCGTCGGTTATATACGGCCTATACGCAGTTCGGAACTTTGGAAGATGCTTTGAAGGTATATTCCGGAATACCTATGGAGAAGTTATGTGCATTTCTTGAAGTTTCAGCCAAAAGTCCTCAAAAGAAACTGAATATGTTTTTACGTTGGATGATTCGTCGGGATTCAGAGGTTGATTTGGGTATTTGGGAGAGTTTTGACCGTAAAGACCTGATTGTTCCGTTAGATACTCATGTCTGTAGGGTAGCTTATTATTTCAAGTTGACGGATACGGAAACTTTTTCTTTGAAGAATGCCCATCGGATTACTGCTGCATTGGCTGAAGTCTTTCCGGATGATCCCTGCCTAGGTGATTTTGCTTTATTTGGATTAGGAGTCAACGGGGAGATTTGAGTTGCAGAAGCTCTATAGAAGTATCAATCAAACCTCTATTAAGTCCGACATATAAAACGGGTTCTGTTTCTGCTGATTCGTTTTTATTTTTTGCTCCAGATTCGTGTATTCCTAAAATCCGCAACTATCATCCAATACACGATTAAGGGTAGATTTATGAGTCG
>OCHE01000089.1_pt1 | contig 147517 bp, 167 predicted proteins | sample 1538681 | NCBI WGS metagenome assembly OCHE01 (sample SAMN04571717, study PRJEB22368) | human gut metagenome | biome: human gut; material: stool | host: Homo sapiens | place: Luxembourg | collected 2012-08-17
TCCAATGAAGGTCATAGAGTTTTCCAGTGAAGGTCATAGAGTTTTCCAGTGAAGGTCATAGAGTTTTCCAGTGAAGGACATAGAGTTTTCCAATGAAGGTCATAGAGTTTTCCAGTGAAGGTCATAGAGTTTTCCAGTGAAGGACATAGAGTTTTCCAATGAAGGTCATAGAGTTTTCCAGTGAAGGTCATAGAGTTTTCCAGTGAAGGACATAGAGTTTTCCAATGAAGGTCATAGAGTTTTCCAGTATAAATAGCAATTTTTTGTAGATTTTTTATGAATTTTTAAAAAAATATTCTTTTCTTGGTATATATAAAAAAATTCATAATTATGGAGATTTTTATGGAGACACAGATAAAAAGTCTTGGAAAAGATATAGACAAATATCTAGTTCAAAAAAGCAAGCCGCTTTTTTCTCTTTGGCAATCAGAATTAACTCTTGCTGAATTTAAGATTTTAGATGTTTATTTAGGTAGAATTAACAGTCACAATGATGAACATAGAACGGTTCGGTTTAAAAAGGGTGAACTTGAACAATTACTTGGTATAAAACAATTAAAGTCTAAAGATCTTGATGATAGACTTAAACATTTGATGACAACTGTTCGTATCAAGGATAATACAAATAAAAATGGCTTTACTAGGATTGCATTATTTGAGAAAGCTTATGCTGAACAGAATGATTACGGATTATGGGAAGTTGAACTTACTTGCACGGAATCCGCAAAACAATATATTTTTAATCTTGAGGAAATAAATTATCTTCGTTATAAACTTAGAAATATTGTGAATATAAAAAGCCGTTACGCATATATTATGTTTTTATATATATTTGAAAACAAATATCATAAAGTCTGGGAAATCTCTCTTGATGAACTAAAAAAAATGCTAAATTGTGAAAGTGAAGAAACTTATAAACAATTTAAGAGATTTAACGATTTAGTTCTAAAGAAAATACATAAAGAAATCAATGATGTAACAGATATCTTATATGATTACGAAACAGTTAAAGACGGACACTTTGTAACAGCAATCAGAATTATTTACAAAGGCATGAAGAAAAACTTGGGAGACGCTGGTGAAAATCAGATTATCGAAGAACTCCCTCAAGAAATATTAGAATCTGAACAAAGAAAGGATTTATGGCAACAGTCACTTGCAGAGTTTAATCTTACTAAAGGACAGTTAGATGTTATCCGGTCTTTCTTAGTTACTCTTCCTGATTATAAACTTCCGGAAAGTCCGGCCTGTTATGGAGACATTGAACTTAGACAGTATCATTATATTGAGCAAAAAGTGAAAGAAATTAAAGTTAGGGATAATATCAAAAATCCATATACTTATCTTGTGCAGATTATTAAAAATGATGTATATTCAGAATAAATGAAAAGCGCCCTTTATTCAAGGACGCTTATAATTTCGGATACCAGTCCTGTTTTCCTGCCGGATGTAACATGTTTTATGCACATTTCCATCGAATCATCTTCTGAAATGATATATACCATTTTTTTAGCCCTTGTTATGGCTGTATACAGAAGATTTCTGGTAAGCATTCCTGGTGTCCTTTTAACAAGCGGAATTGCTACAACCGGATATTCAGAACCTTGTGACTTGTGAATTGTTATGTCATAAGCCAGCTTAAGACAACTGAAATCCTCTTTTGAAAGTGTTATGCTCTCTCCTGGAATATCAATAATAATATCATTACCATTGATTTCAGTGATTGTTCCACAGTCACCATTATAAAAACCTCTTGATGGTTCATTCTGAAGAAAAATTATCTTGTCACCAATATGATATTTCTTTCTGCTAACGGTAATGTGTTTAGTGCTATTGTCAGCATAAATCTCCTGCTGTGCTATTTCATTGATGTGATTTACGCCTGCAAGACTGGCTTTGATTGGAGATAAAATCTGAAAATCATATGGATTTTCTTTATCGTAATTTTTCTTAAAAATCTTCATGGTTTCGATGGTAACATCAGCTTCATTGAGACGTCTAATTATCTTAAAATCTTCCGCGTCCTTAATATCCATATTTCCATCTTTGACTTTATTTGCATTAGCAACAATCTGAGAATCTTCAGACTGTCTATATACTTTAGTCAATTGATAAACAGGAACTTTTTCTGAAGCAATCAGGTCTCTTAATACTGAACCAGGTCCAACGGATTCAAGCTGGTAGGTATCTCCAACAAATAGGACAAAAGAACCGTCCTTGACTGCAGATAATAACATTGAAGCTAAATTAATATCAAGCATAGATACTTCATCCACTACAATAATATCTGCTTCAATCGGATCTGTTTCATTCTTTGACGAATAAGATTCGTTATCAAACGGTCTATATTCACAAAGTCTATGAACAGTCTGAGATTCAAACCCTGTGGATTCCTTCATTCTCTGTGCTGCTCTACCAGTTGGGGCGCAGCATTTGATGACAGCATTCGGCATAATTATCTTTAATGCTTCGATGATTCCTTTCAGAGTTGAAGTTTTTCCGGTTCCGGGACCACCAGTCAGAATTTTAAGACCGGTTGAGTTGCACATGTCAAATGCACCTCTTTGCTGCGGAGCGTATTTGATTCCAGCTTTTGCTTCAATTTCATCTACCATTTTTTTATCAAATGTCAGATTCTTTTTTGAATTTTCCAATCTTGCATACTGCCTTGCAACATTTTTTTCTGCAAGTACTCTCTGTTGAACAGCATAACCGTTACCAGTAAGAATATATTTTTTATTAACTTTTGCGTTCATAAGGATATATCTTGTATCTAGCTTTGGATATGCCTGTTGAAAACTGGATATTTGTGATGCTATTTGCTCAATTGATATATATGTATCACCATTCTCTGCAAGTCTGTCAACGGCACTATTTACAAGTGCATTTAAACGGGCTTTATTTGTGACTGATACTCCTCTTTTCGCAGCAACCTTATCTGTGAGCTTAAAGCCACATATACCACAGACAGAATATGGATTTTCAGGAATTTCATAAATTCCCTTTGATACCATGTTTCTTATCTGGGTAAAACTTAAATCATCTTTATATTCGTTGTATAAGTCCTGTTCAAGCTGTGGCATAAACGCAGAGCTTACGATTTTGCGGTCGAGATTCTTTATCTTGTCCAAATCTTTAATGTCAGGTAGCTGTGTATTAGGAACCAGTTTTTTTAAAGCTGCAGCATTGGAATAATCCATGCTTATGTTATTAAAAGAAAAACAATCATTCTCCAGTTTTCCATCAATGATAACAGGATGTCCTGCCTGAAACCTTCCTGATATTCCTGTACATCTTATAACCTTACTGTCTGATAATATATCCATTGATATATCTCCGGTTCCAAAATCATAATCATATACTTTCTCTATAATTCCACTTATTCGCATTTAAAACACCTCTTTTCTTTAAAATTATCAATAAAATAATGCAAGTTAAAAAAATTCATTTTACCTTGGTATATATAAAAAAAATAAGGATGTGATAGGAATGCAGAAAGCGTTATTATTAGCAGAAAAACCAAGCGTGCAAAGGGAAGTGGCAAAAGCATATGCAAACCATTCATCAGAGTTTCCGTTTCAAATGGATTGCCTTGCATTAAGGGGGCATCTTGTAAGATTAAAAGAACCTGATGAAATTGATGATAACTTAAAGCGATGGTCATTTGATACTCTTCCATTTAATCCTGATAATTATAAAGGATTTGAAACTGTACCGATCGAGGATGCAGATAGCAAGAGAAGATTTAATGCAGTCAAACAGGCCGTAAATTCTGGTGATTACGATTTTATTATTCACGCAGGAGATGCAGATCAGGAAGGAGAGTTACTTGTAAGACTTGTATTGAATAAAATCAATAACAAACTTCCAGTGAAACGATTTTGGTTTAATGCATCTACCGAATCAGAATATGTTAAAGGTTTGAAAAATCTAAGGGATGATTCTGAACCGATGTTTGAAAATCTGTATCACGCAGCACTTGTCCGTATGCAGGCTGATTATCTTCTAGGTATGAACGGTTCCAGAGCTGCCTCAATTAAATATAATTTAACTGGCGCATCTGTAGGACGCGCTATAAGTGCTATTCTTAACATGATAGTTACCAGAGAAGAGGAAATACAAAATTTCAAACCTAGAACAGAATATGGTGTATCTGTTACATACGGACCGACTCCTTTTGATGGGAAATTGTACGAAACTGTAACTGATACGGACGAAAAAGGAAAGGCAGTTAGTAAAGAAGAATTAGTATATTTCCCAGATAAAGAAGATGCAGATAATATTATAAAACAGCTCCCAGATACTGCAACAGTTACAAAAATTATAAAAAAGAAAAGAACTATAAAATCACCTAAATTATATAATCTTGGAGATTTACAGGTTGATGCGGCCAAGAAATATGGATATCCTTCTGATATGACATTATCAATTGTACAGTCATTATATGATAATAAATACATGACTTATCCAAGATCTGACTGTAATTATATAAGTCCAGAGGTAAATTTAAAAACATTGCTTAATGTCGCTAAAAATATACCGAATGGAGATGTTGTAAGCACAATCAAAGACGCTGACATATTACGAGTACATGCTGACAAGACTTATGTAAATCCGGAAGAATGTGCCAAGCATGGACATACCGCCATTCTCATAACAGAAGTTACTCCGGATTTAACTTCATTATCTGAAGAACAGCGCAATATATATACACTTGTTGCCACGCGTTTTATATCTGTATTTTTACCTCCTATGATTCAGGCCGATAGTATTATTTATACGCAATGTGGCGAGTATAAATTTAAGAGTACAGGAAAGATTGTAGTTGAACCGGGATTTACAAAGTTTTTGGGTATAAATCCCAAAGATACCCCTATTCCAGCAGTAAAAGATGGCGACATCATACAGATTGTATCTAAACGGGTATCAGAAAAAACTTCAACCTGTCCTAAAAGATTTACAGAAAGTACTATTGTTGTTGCTCTTAACAAGCCCGCTCCTTTTCTTAAGAACAAGAAATTTAAGGAATTAAAGGATAAGCTCCATATCGGTACAACTGCAACACAGGCAGGACTTATAAAGAAGCTTAAAGATAAACAGTATGTGGATGTAAAAAATAAAACCTACTATCCTACCAATACTGGTATGGCATTAGCCCGTGCATTAAGGGTAACTGATATAGTTGATGTTGATACTACTGCTTTATGGGAAGTTAATCTTGATAAAATCAAACATGGGGAATTATCGTATCTTGATTTTAAGAAAGATATTCTTAAGGCTACTAATAAACTGGTAGATGATATCAAGAATTCTACAGCTACAAGCATAGGTTCATCAAGTAGTAGTTTTTCTACAGAAGCGGTTGGAACATGCCCTCATTGTGGAGGAAAAATCAAGGAAAGCAAATCTGGATTTTTTTGCGAAAATTATCCTGATGATAAGGGTAGCTGTAAATTTACAATGTTCAAAGATAACAAAATTTTTAAACTCACGCGTGCAGACGCAGAAAAGTTATGTAAAGGCGAACATATAAAAAAGAATATCAAATATAACGATAAAGAATGGCTTCAGGAATTATATTATGATATTGAACAGCATAAGGTATCATTTTTTAAACAGGATGCAGTTAAGATATCTGCAAAATGTCCTGTATGCGGAAGAGAGTTGGTTAATTCTCCATATTCATTAGATTGTAGCTGTGGGTTTAAATTAAGCAAGAAAATAGCTGAACACACATTAACCGAAAAAGATATTCAAGATCTTTTGAAAAAAGGGAGAACTAAACAGATAACTAAATTTTATTCTAAGAAAAAGAAGAAGTATTTTTCTGCTTGTCTTGTAGTAAATGGGAAAGATATAAAATTTGTATACTAACATATTAAGAGATTTTCGGCAGAATGCCGGGAGTCTCTTTAAATTTTTAGGGTGGGAATTCTCGGTTACTTGTATCAAAGTAGTTCACAAAAATATAGCCCCGTAGAACTGTATTTTTGAATATTATTGAGGGGTAGAAATGCAGTCCGCTCGCCTAAAGCAGGCGGGTGTTATAAGATTTCACTATTTCATTAATCATTTTCAGATACTAAAAAACGGCTGTTTTCAGCCGTTTTCCCAAAATTCATTAATCATTAATATATTTTTCAATTTCATTCTTGACAGGAATCGTGTTGGCATCCATTTCTTTGTCCAATATTTCCTGTTCTTCTTCTGTTTGTATTGTTTTAACCGGTTTGCCATCAAAATGTGATTCGGGATTGCTTTCCGGGTTTTCTTCTACATTTTCCTGCAAATCATCAGATATCTTATTTGTATAATCATTTACTACAAAACTTTCCGGCTCATTTCCAAAATCTTTTGGAATTACAAATTCTTTCTCAGAATGTTCCTCTACTCCATCATCAACACTTGATAAATCTGGATTTGTATTGCGAAGCTGCAGCGGAATATCCTTTATGATATCCATGTCAGCAAAATGTTTTGACTGATACTCTTTTACTTTTGTGTATACATGCTGTCTGATTTTCCTCTTTTGGATTATTTTTTTATACACTAATCCAAGAACAAACCCTGCAATGAAAAAAAATGCAGTTATAAAAACACTTACTCCTGTACCCATAATTATTCCTTTCCGTAAAATTTTGTTTTAAATGTCGCGTTTGATCTGATTTTCTTTTTTCTTTTAACAGACCTTATGATATTTTTTAAATACAGCGCCAGCACAATTCCTACTAGAAACACTGCCAGACATATCAGATATATTGTTATTGTCTTGATCATAAAATTACTCTCCTCGTATTATATAGTAGTAGTTTTTATAGACCCTCTCCAAGGTCTTTACAACTATTAGGTCATAGTCCATTCTTTACCTCTTCTGTAGGTTCGACTATGATATATAAGATGCTGTGGATTGGTTTTATTTCTCCTACCACTTGATGGTTTTAGGAAGGCTCCAACCACAGTCTCTTTGTTCATTTGTTAATCAGTTAGATACCGCATGACGGTTTATTTAGAACGAGGTTACAATCGCAAGGAGCACCCTGTGGTTCTAAAACAGCATTAATACATTTCAAAGGAGATTTATTATGATTTACATAGGAATTGATGTTGCAAAGGATAAGCATGATTGCTTTATCACCAACTCTGATAGCGAAGTGTTGTTTAAAGCATTTACCATCGCCAACAACTTAGATGGTTTTAATGATCTCTATCAAAAGATTGAATCCGTTATGGATGATGTGACAAAAGTAAAAGTAGGACTGGAAGCCACTGGACACTATAGTTACAATCTCCTTGGATATCTCATTGATAAAGGTCTGCCCACCTATGTTATCAATCCGTTACATACAAATCTGTACAGAAAAAGTCTAAGCCTTAGACAGACGAAAACGGATAAAGTAGATGCCCGCACGATTGCTTCCATGCTCATGTCTGATGTGAACTTAAAGTCCTACTCAGACACATTTTACCACAACGAAGAGTTAAAGTCATTAACTCGTTATCGTTTTGATAAAGTAAAAGAACGTGCCAAGCTGAAAACTTCCGTTTCAAGACTGGTCTGTATCTTATTCCCTGAATTAGAAAAACTTGTACCAACACTTCATATAGCATCTGTTTATGCATTGCTTTCTGAATTTCCCAGTGCTAAACATGTAGCCACTGCACACCTTACCAGACTTACAAATCTTCTTTCCGAATCTTCCAAAGGTCGATATGGTAAAGATACTGCTATTACTTTCAGAGATGCTGCAAGAGCTTCTATCGGCTCAAATATGCCAGCCAAATCCCTTGAATTGAAGCACACCATCAAACTTATTCAGGAACTTGATTCAGAGATTGATGAAATCGAAAATGAGATTAAAATCATCATGGATGAAATCAACTCTCCAATTCTTAGCATTCCCGGAATCAACTATCGCATGGGAGCTATGATTATTGCCGAGATCGGTGATTTCAATCGTTTTGATTCTCCTGATAAGATCTTAGCTTATGCCGGCTTTTCACCATCAACATATCAATCCGGACAACTGGATGGTGCCTACGCACATATGGAAAAACGTGGCTCCAGATACCTGCGATACGCTTTGTATAATGCCACCAAATATGTCTGTCACTGGGATCCAACATTTGCAGCCTATCTTGCTAAAAAACGAGCGGAAGGTAAGCATTACAATGTTGCCATATCACACGCTGTAAAAAAATTGGTTCGAGTGATTTATCATCTTGAAAAAACAAAGCAGCAATACATAAAAGTAGCTTAAATCTTTCTAATTCAATACTCTTTTTTTGAGCACCTATCACGATGCTCTTTTTGTCATGCAGTTTTCAAGGTTCAAGGAACTCTAACTGAGTTCCAAATATATCTAAAATACATTTCTGTACTTTATTCAAAAAATATCATTTTAAGGCTTGACTTTTAATAGTTAGTCTTCCTACTACACAAGAGCCTCTGCAAGCTCGTCCATATCAATGCTGCCTGGAGTCATATCATTACGCTGTCCGCCTGTATCAAAATCATTCTGTCTCTGTTCAAAGTCATCTATCATAGCATCATCAGGTTTAACTTCAACATCATCAGGTTTCTGCTCCACAAGGTCAGAGTCGTTTGATACATCATTTGAATTATCGTTTGCTGCGGCATCCCTTATTGTGTTATCAATGATATCGTTAATGTCATTTGTGATATCATTCATAAAGTTTTCCTCGAACTGCATTGGATCCGTGTAATACATTAATGCATCAGAATCGTATGTTATATCATTAATTCCGAAATCATTAATATTCACTGTATCCTTTTGAACCGGATCAATGTCATATTCCCATGAATTTACTGCATCTGCATCACCTCTTGATATAAGGGAATCATCAAGCTGTTCCTTAAAATCATTTAACTCAAACGGATCAAGTCCGTTCGTTGCCCGCGTGGATAATTCATCAGTGATAATTGACAAGCTGTCCAGTAATGTTTCCGCCCCATCACCGCTTGCAACTGCATCATCAAAAGCTGCTTTTACCGCATCTGACTGCAGTTCTGTTGGAACATCCTCAAGCGCCCTTGCTATATCTTCATGGTCAGCAGATTCACTAGATATCACATCTTTTAAGGTATCAATTTCCTCTCCGTAATCCTCAATGTTACCCAGTCCATTTTCAACCTCTGTAATTGCATTGTCTGTTGTATCATCATTTCTTTTTAAAACATCTTCTGTTTTTTCATCAGCAGCCATTTTCTTTACTGCCTGGTCAACGCTGTCCTGGATATCATCAGCTGTGGCATTTTCATCACTTTCATTATCATCATCATCTGTGTTGTTAATGTCACTGTTATTTAAGTCTGATGTACTTTCTGAAAGCTCATTTTCCTTGTCTTTTTCGTCAGAAACAGCATCCTTCTGTACTTCATCATCCCGCTCTTGATTATCATGCTCATTATCTGTCTGATCCTTATCAGTATCAGGGCTGTATTTTTCAGAAACCTTATCCTCTTCCTGTTCCTTATCTATCTGTTCGTTCTCCTCGTCAGCTGCTACATCAACGACATCATCTTTTTCTTCCTTTTCGCCATCTTTTTCAACATCATCGGCATCCTGCTTATCCGCAGAACTTTCTTCAACAAAATCCTCATCCACAACTTCTTTCTCGGATGCTTCCGTATCCAAATCGGTGCTGTCTTTTTCCCTGCCAGGTGAATCAGCCGTATCATCGGACTTTGTTTCAATGTTTTCTATCAGTTCTTCAGATTTCTGAATGTTATCCTGTTCGGAAGATTTATCGTCATTATCAGCCTTGTCAGAGTTTGCTATTTCAGTATCTTTTGGATTACCCTTATCTGATTTTTCCTCATCTTTTTCTGTATCATTGGATTTATCCTCTTTATCTTCGTTATCCTTGGTATCTTCTTTATACTGCTTTTCTGTTTTATTGGATTCATTGTCGGTTCTGTCTTTTTCATCTTTTGTATCAGAATCTTTATCTGGTTTTTCAGTATCGTCTTTTTCTTCTTTATCCGGTTCATCTTTCGGGTCTGAATCAGGATTGTCTGCATTCTCAGAGGCGGTTTTATCATCTTCTTTAATATCTATCTTATCTTCTTCTTCGTTTAAGTCTGTCTGCTTATTATCTGCATCATCCTGCTCCGTAGGATCTATGTCATAGACCTCTATATCATCTGGTACAAAATCGAAATTTTCAGGTTTTATATCATCAGAATTATTTTCTACATCTTTATTTTCATTTTCTTTACCATCTTTGGCATTCTTATCTACAAAATCATCTTCCGGCTTGCTATCTCTGTCCTTGCAAATAAAATCTTCCACTGCAATCATAATATTTCCAATAACGCGGTATGCAACTTCATCTAATAAATTAGTATGAAGCATATCCATGGCAGTAAACACAATGTCAGCTGCATATACTTTTCTGTCCATAAGTACACGCTCTTCTTTTGTATATCCACCATACATTTTTTGTGTCATGCCGGTTTCATTCATGCTGTAACCTAAACGCTTGGCATCTATCAGTCTTGATAGCTCCATTGCCTTTGTACTTACAAATCTTCTGCTTACACTGCCGTATTTAAGTACTGTTGCATCTAGCTTTTCTGTTGTTTCATCAAAATGCTCCTTATAGCTTTCAAGGGTATCATTTGTAACTGCATTTTCACGGTTATACTTATCCGTATTATTATCTGACTTATCTACATTCGATTTTGAATCAGTTAATGGAACAACTTCCATTTTATCAATGTCCTTATCTACCTTATCCTCTTCCAGCCTGTCAGCAACACCATCTCTTATAATCTGTGAAATCTCAAGCTCGTCATTATGTACCTGTGATTTTTCAATAGCCTCACCATCTTCAGAAGTACCTATAAATGAATCAAATTCATTAAAGGCATCATTGTAGTGTTCAAGGATATACTCCTTCACTTCATAGAGGTTATTGATATCTCCCTGCATTGTTCCGTCACTCTCCCCTATCATAAGGGCAGAGCTGGCAAACAAATCCTCTTTCTTTTCTTCTGTACAGAAAGAGGCTTTGAGAATTTCCATGTAATGATTTGCAATATTCTTTGTATCCCTGCTTATCTCAATTGTATTGCCTTCGGGATTGATGTAACGGATACCGGTTTCGTTTCTTAATACATCAATTTTTCCTTCCCGATGTTCAACCTGTATCTTTTCCCCGGCCTTTTCGTTACTGCTTTCTATTAAAGTACTTAACTTATCCTTAAAGTCTTCGGATTTTGACAATATGCTCAAACCCTTTACATCTTCTTTAATTTCAGCATATTTCTTATCAATTTCCGTAAATTTATTCTTCCCTAGTTCATCTTTCAGCTCATTATTAATACCAAGATCAATGATAAGGTTATTAAGCTGCGGCAGTTCTGATAACGCTCCCTGTTTTAAAAGTACAGCTTCACTAGCAGCTTTGAATGAATCATCACCAGTCTCACCATTGTTATCTGTTTTTTCTTTGGAATATGCAGCGATAACCATATCAGCCTGATGAACAGCCTCAATGCAATCCAGTTTCAAATCAAGTATGTCATTTACATACTTATCTGCTATATCAGCGTTGCTTTCACCCTTTTCAGCTCTTATTACATCTCCCAGTTTAACTTCAAGCGTTCCAGATACATCAAATATAATCTTGTTTACATTCTTTGAGCCTGCATCCAGTCCACCTCTGTCTAATACATCTGCTATGGCATTTTTATTGTCATTTATCATGTCATTAATTTTATTTTCAGAGTTTTTTGAGAATGGGATTACATCTTTGATAGACATTCCTTCTTCCATTCCAAAGGTATTGTCTTTAATAACAGCAACACATTCAAGACTTGGATTTAATACATAAAAGTCAGATTTATCCCATTCATAACCATTATGACCAGTATTCTCAAAGTCAATCTTTCCCGCTGTTATCTGCGCAACAGTAAATCCTTTAATATCTGACGGTGACACTCCTTCTGGCAGGTCAGCCGAATCCAGTTTAGATAAATCAATTTCCCTAAAAGATACATTTATCGGTCTTACTGTTTCCTTTCCATCTTCTGATTTTCCGACTTCCCAATCGAGTCTTTTCCCAAAACCATTATCAGAAAAAATATTGTATTCTTCTCCAGAAACTGGATTTGTAAATATATCATTAAAAACATCTTCTCTTTTCATAGTAATACCTTTCTCTGCGTTATAAAATTGCGGCGAACCCCATAAGCTTGCCGGAGTGGGGTAGCGAAAACCGTAGTAAAATTCTTATTATATCTATGCAAGTTAAAATATATTGTTTGCGGTTGCAAAATACAGGAGCTAATATTATGATATAAACTGATATTATTAATGGAGGTTTATATGAAGACAATTGCAATAGATTTTAAGAACTGCTGTATCTGTCTGATGTTAGATGGTCAGCAGGGTACAGAGATAAATTTAGAAATAAATAACAAGCAAAAGTTTATCAGTATGTTTCCGTCAGAAGAACTAATGAACAGTTCCTCAAGCTTTACTTGGAATTTTGAAGATGAAATTTTTGCTGTTAATAAGGAATATATAAAATCGGGAAATCCGAATGAAATTATGACCAAAGATTGTTTTATTCCTATAAAAATAATTACATATCCCGGTCTGTCCGATAAATATAATGAAATGCTGTCTCTTATAGGTTATGAAGAAACCCGATGGACAGAAGACGATTTCAGAGATTTTCCAGATGAATTTAAAGCCCTTTTTAGGCATTTATTTTAGAAAGCAAGCGCCAACAGTATTATTGCTAGCGCTTCTTTTTCTAATTATCACTTTCCTGCAGGCGGCTGCACAAAGTTGCGCCTGTATATGGACTTAACACTATAGTATCATCATTTAGTAAAACAAAGCTTTTTGCTCCTTTTCCATGAGTTGCATCAAAACACTTATTTTCTCTTTTTTTTTCAGTAATTAATTTTCGTGCAACTTTTCCGTTACAATCAGATATATATTTAATTTTCTGATCAGGAATATACATATCTGTTGAGGCTTTTAGAAACTGCATCACTATTTTCCTTCCTGTTCATTATCTGATATATTGGCCTCATTCCTACTTGTCTTACACCATATTTTTAGCTCATCCAAATACCAGTCATCATTTTCACTGTACAATTTCTTGACAATAGCCAGTAATAACAATTTTTCTCTATCATCAATTCCTGGCGATTTTACAATTGTATCAGTTTCGTCATCCCAAATAACCTCAACGCTATTTTCTCCAAACATGACATTTTTTATTTCCGGCATAATCTCTCCTTCTAAGAATCTTGTCATAACATTTTTATATATTTTTTCAGGAAGGATATATTTATTTTTATATCTGAAAATCCCACGTTCCTTACTCTCAAGGAGTCCTATTATCTGACTGGTGTTCTCCTGATTTTTTTTATTCACTTCAATTACTTTTTTTAGTCCCCTGTTTTCATTTTCAAGAACCTTTAACTTTTCTTCTAATTCTGCTATTTCCTTACTTAAACTGTTAATTAACGCTTCTATTTTTATACTGTTACACATAGTTTTGTTCTTCCTTTCCGTTATTGTTCTCTTAACATGTGCAGTTCTTTATTTCCTTCGATTTTTATTGTACATATTCTGCTTAAAGCATCATACGAGGCCTTCATTTCCTTCGCAAAGTGTTCTATAACATCTCTTTTTACCATAACTTTTTTACAAAGGGTTTCATTACCTTTTTCGATACGCATTTCCTTTACCATTGCCTCCAACATGGTATGCATAGAATCAAAATAAGTATAGTAATTAATATATTCGGAAAGTCTGTCTCCTATATCATTGTTACACAACACAACCTCACTTGCTTTAGGAACAGGTCTGTATATTTGTCTGTACCATTCAAACAAATCCTGAACAGAATTTTCAAGTATATCTTTAATACTATTAATCTGCATTGTGTCTTCCTTTCTGTTTTCTTATATATACCATATTATTCTTTTATTTTTTGGCTTGCATTATAAAATTATAGAATTTATCAGAAAGAGGTGTTTTTTATGGCAGATTATGATATTAATTTACCAATGTATCTTGTAATAAGAATACATGAAGCTTATCCAGAATCGCAGAATGTAATTTCTGAGAAAAACAGTACGGATATCGGAAGATTTTTATATGAAGGAGCTTTAAAAGATCCAGATTCTAAAACAAAGTCCAGATTATATGGAGAATGGAGAGATATTAGTTGTCCTAATTATAAATCCTTTCTGCATGATGTCGGAATAGAAAGAGATCTGATTTCCGAACATATTCTTCCTACAATCTAAAAAAAAGCCATGAAGCCTAATAAGCTTCATGGCTTTTTTGTTCAATTTACGGGCTGCATATATGTTCTTCTTCGTGCAGGGAACATACATTCAAAATATTATATGGCGTATACTGCCCCGCATGGTCAAAATACATTCGCATTTGCGCACGGGAAGCAATTATTATAGTAATTATCTTTTTCCTGACCATATCAAGTACATATACAATTCCCTTATCGGTTATCATATATCCTTTGTTGTCAGTGGAACTAAATAGTTTATATGGATTCCCTACAGAATATCCGAGGTGCGTCAAGTTATCTATACGCTCCTCCTGTCTTTTTTTTGCATGAATTGTTAATGTGTAATCTGATAATGCAATCATTGATACTTCTGTAAGTTTGCTTTTATTCATACCTTTGTTCCCTTAAACCCTTTGTATGATAATCCAGAACCAAAATAATTACCTTGCCCATCTGGCTTTAATCGCAATCTGTATAACATATTGCTAATAGCCCTCTTTTCCGTCTGTGCATATGTAGTACCGAGATTAACCCATGTGCCACAAAAGCCACAGACAATAAACTTAAATTTTTCACCCGTTTTTTCTGCCATATTTTTCTCCTTTCATAGAGCAGCAGAACATATTACGCTCCGCTTTCATTTATATCTACAGTTTTATCTATGCAAGACAAAACTTTTAGCTTGCATAGATAAAATACAAATTAAAGAAGAAAGAGGTGTTTCTATGAATTCAGAGAAATACAGATTGTTGTTTGATAAAATTCCATCAGATGCCTCAATTGCACTACGGCAATATGCAAGAGCTGGTGAACTAAAACCTGTGAATGGCGGTTATACTTTAAAAAGCGGCTGTCCATTTCACGGTGGAAAAGAACCAGGCTCCTTTTTCGTGTACAATGACGGACATTTTCACTGCTTCTCCTGTCAAGCTCATGGACGCATCATTGATTTTGTTGCACAGATTTATGGGTGTTCAGCATATGAAGCAGCAGAAAAAATTGCAGAGGAAGAAGGTCTCATTGATGCTACAGGAAAGAACTATAAAAAGGATTTTAAGCCTGTTGTCGTCAAGCCTGTTACCGAAACTGTTAAACTGGATTATGAATTGCTTGATAAGTTTTATGCTTATCTTCAAAAGTGGTTCGGCATTAACAGGACTGATGAAAAAAAACTGAGAGAAGAAAGATTTCTGTCATTAATCCGAATTAGAAGAGATTATTTTTCCTTTTCTACTAACGGAAGAAATGTTAAAGACCTTTTTGTAGGATTTAAAAAGTTGTACCCTGAATATACTGACAAACAGATAGCCTCTGTCCCTGGAGTATATTTAAGAGATAACGAGCTTAATCTTGTAGCATTTAATGGTATTGGTATTCTTATCAGGGATGCAGATGAGAAGATTGTCGGTGTACAGTGCAGGCGTGACCGTGTGGAAAAGGGACAGGCTAAATATATATGGCTGAGTTCTGCTACTGCTTCTGAATGGAAGAACTGTTCCGGAGGTGCTTCTTGCGGTTCACCACAGGATGTGCTATATCCGGTTATTGCCCGTAACAGATGTAATATCTGCATAGCAGAAGGAAAGTTTAAAACTGAAATTCTTGCACAACAGGGTAACACGGGTATATCTGTACAGGGTGTCGGTAATTTTAAAGGAATTGAAACCCAGATAAAAAAAGTATGTGAAAAATGCAAGATAAACGGGATTTATATATTTTATGATGGGGATTCACTTAAAAATACCGGTGTATTTAAGCAGTTAAGATCATTGTATGACACCCTTACCGAAAACACAGGTCTTCCTGTCAAAATAGCACTCTGGAATGAGCATAACGGAAAAGGCATTGACGACCTGTATTTATCCCATGAAGGTAAAATTTCCGGACTGGTTAAATATGTGGATGACAGTTTTTTTTCAGTATATGATGGTATTCTTATGAAGCTAGAAAAAGAGACAGGAAAATTGCTCGAAAAACTTGGAAAGGGATCCGAAAGAGATATTTTTCTTAAGCAGCTAGAGGAACAAGTATTAAACAATTATAATTTGTAATTTTCGTGAGAAAAGCGCTATGGAAATTCCACAGCGCTTTTCCTTAATTCTGTACAAGGATCTCAATCGGTTCTTTGCACTTGTACAACTTTTCACTCATATTTCCTATCTTCCACTGTTCTTCGCTATACATAAACGCAAAAGCATACTGAAATTTTACATCATACCTAGAATGCATGTCTGCGTATAGTTTTCTTGCAACAGCGTTATCATCTGCCACAACTAATACATATTCTTTGAACGAAACTGGAAACATCGGGTTATTGCCAAATCTCCCCAAATTTTATTTATATTATTTATGCAATAAATGCAAAAAAATATCTGCCAGATTATTTCTGACAGATACTTCATACGCAAAGACTAATATCCAGTCTTTACCAAGGATACTGCTGTGGTTTTCTTACCAAATTCAACAGCTTCGCTGTGGTTGCTAAAATAGATGCATAACGAATTTTTGTTTTCATTTTCTACTTTAGACGGAATTCTGTCTTGTACCACCACATCTCCGTATCCATCAATATGTAATACTGATGCATAAGGAATATCAGAAGGAGCTGCTACAGAATATCCATTAACCAGTAAAACGCCCATTGCACCAACAGGGTTTTCGAGTTTCTTGCCTGTACATTTTTCACAAGTACAGTAAGCCTTCACTTCCCACTCTCCAGAAGTGATTCTTTCTTCAAGCGGACTTAACGTAACAGTTTCCTCTGTGGTTTCAGGTGCAGCATCAACTTTTGTAAATAAATTGGCTGCATAACGACCAATCTGAAAGCACAAAAACATTACACAGATTCCTAAAATTCCCATAACGATTTTTTTCTTTTTCATAACGATTACCTCCAATTATCAATTAATTTTTCAAATTAATAATGCAAGGTAAAACTTCCGTAATATTTTTTAAAAAATTTAAGGAAAAGTGACCTCAAAAATACATAAATAATAAGAGATAAAATTTTTAAGGTGGTAAAATTTTTATGATTGAAAAAACGCTGATAATTAAAATGTATGAATCTACATTGATTAATGATGTTCCGTTTAACAGATATTATCTGAAAATGTGTGAGGACAAACACGCTATGGCTATCACAGTCTTTAAATATGCCGTAGAAGAACTTCTTAAATGGACTCCTGAAATGACAAGAGACAACATGAATGCAGAGTTAATTAAATATATGAAACTTGATAGCATATACAGATTCTTGGAATTTCCTTCTGAATTGGTTAAAAGCAGGGATTACTTTTATATTGCACATATCCTGTATCCTGACAGAGTCAGATACGATAAAACATCTTACATTTTTCGCAGAACGAAAGAACTGTTGGAAGCCAAGGATGAAACTGCGCTTGACACATTATTTATGCATAATGACAGGTACTTTGAATTATATACAAAAAAAATGTTTGAAATAGAAAAGCCTTATATGAGTACTATTGATATTTATAATTGTTTTTATAAGAAAGAATATACTTTTTTGTATAAAACGGATTTATTGATAAAATACATTTCACTTATCTATCCTGATCCGGTAATTATTCCGGCAAACATATACAATATTAATTATATTAATGAATTTTTCGATTTTAAAAAATTATATGATGAGGTGGACAAAGAATGAACAGGAAAAAAATTATTATAATAAGTATTGTAGTTATTGTATCTGCATTAATCGGAACTGTTACATTAAATATAATGAAAGCCAAACGACAAGAAGATAAAAAGCTCGCAGCAAACGAATGGTTTCTAGGGCAGACTGATTATCTTAATAACATTCTCAATTTCCTTGATTCAATGGATACTGTGTATAGCCTCTACTTGTCTGGTTCAATGAGTAAAACAGATTTTGTGAATTATAATACTCTGTTAAAACAACAATACGCTATCATGGATAATGAATATGAACAATATAAGAAAGATAATCCAATCAAAATGGGGACACAGAGTTATATAAGTCAGTCTGGTATAACCGCTATTGACAACATACGGTGCGAAATAAGCAAATGTATTAATGACTGCGTTGTAAATGGTGAGCCTCTTGATTATTACAATATGATTTATACTTATATGGCCCATAATGAAAATCTTGACAGTTATTTTTGTGAATTTACAGTATGCTTCAGATGGCTGCTTGAAACTGATACTTTTGAACAGGATTATTCAACACTAGTTAATGCATGGAACGATAGAATAAATAAATTAAAGGGAGAACAATAGACATATGTATATGTATTCAGGAAAAACAGATATAGGTTATAACAGAACCTATAATGAGGATTATCTTTATATAAAAAATCTTGATAAAACTGAAAAAAACGAAGATTATCTTGCTATGGTACTTGACGGAAATGGTACTAATATGGGTAGGAATGACAATGCAGATATGAAAGTTATACCTTCAACCCTGCTTGGACATGAGATTTCTTCCATTCTCAGCGAAATCTATGAAAACAACAGGGAAATGCTGTACAGCTATCCTGTAGACTGTCTTAAAATGGCTGTCAGCTGTGCCAATAAGGTTCTCGGCGGTTTTAAGATGGGAAGTGAAGAGGATTATGGCGGATTCTCTTCCACTATCACAATGTATTTCCTTCACAATGATACAATTCATTACTTACATGCTGGCAATTCAAGACTGTATCTGTTAAGGATTCTGCCAGACAATACAACTAAGTTTGTACAACTTACCAAGGATCAGACCAAAGCACAGGGGCTTGTTGATGCCGGACTTATCCAGCCCGCAGATTATTACATAAACCCGGACAGGCTTGTATTAAACAGTGGACTTGGAATTTTTGCAAATCCTGAATTTCAGACCGGCTCCATTCCTTTGCAGACTAATGATATCCTGCTTACAACAACAGACGGTATTCATTATGCCTTAAGCCAGAAGGATCTGGAGAATATTATATATAATAATAAAACGCTGGACGAAGCTGTAGAACAGATGATAACGGATGCAATTAATTTTAAAAATATTGACAACATGACAGCACTTATGCTTTATAAAAAAGCATGAAAAAAAAAGCGGCCTTTCCTGTTAAGGACTGAGCCGCTTATCTAATACCATATCTAATTATTATCTTTTTAATGCTCTTTTGACTGTATCTTCAAGAGTATCGTTAATTGCAACATTGCAATCCTCATTATGACGATACATTAAAATCATCTGCTGCATCTGTTCATCAGTGATTTCAATATCAGTGCCAAAAAGAGACTGTGCTGTTACATTAAGGTCTTTCTCAAGGTAAGCATCATCTTTTCTCTTGTAGATGATATCCTCTATCCAATGAGGTAGTTCCAGTGAAACAATATTGCCGCACTCATCAAACTTAATATTTAATGATTTGCAATAATCTTTAACGACATCTTCTGGAACTTCACTTTCGTCAAGAGGAGGCGCACCTAAATCAATTATCAGGTTTCGTACCTGGAAACGAGCTTCGTCTTTTGCTCTTAACTCAGAGGAACCGCAAGCTTTATCAATAGCATTTTCGTAAATTTCATTCCATGTATACATAATAATACCTCTTTCTGCCTATTGGCCAATATTTTATTTTTCGCAAACATAACCATCTTTATATGCTCTTAATACTAATGCATCTCCGCCTATTTCTCCATGATATTCTCTGAAATCGGGAGTATTTGTAACTTTGTAGATTATTTCTAATCTGTCCTCGCATTCATTACATGCATCAGTAAATGTTCTGGTGTCATTTTCAGAACTTGTAAGCTCCGCTGCAGCTTTGTCTACCTTTTTTTTTGATATCAGGTAAGCTTCGTACGCCTGCTTAATACGCTTATTAGCTGTCTGAGAATACAACCCTTCTGAATTTTTACATACCGGACATTTATATGGTGCTGATGTTGATAATGGCTGCTTTAGCATCATTGATGTATTAAATCTGCTTCCACATTTTCGGCATGTCACATACTTTGCCTTTACGGTGTATGGATTGAATTGTTGTAATAGATTAAAATACCTGTTTATAGCTTTCTCATGTCTTTCCTTCAGTAATTCATAATCTTTTTTTGTCATTTTATCCTCTTTCTGTCCGTAATCAGCGGACCAACATAATAATTTGAATATGGTATTAATTTCTTACGCCTATTACCATTATTCATTCATATTTATAATGCAATCTAAAAAAAGCGGCACTAATTGTACCGCTCTCAGGCTATTCTGCCCTTTTTTCAAGATGGTCCTTTGTGATATAAAATCCGTTCAGATAACCACCTAAATAATCACCGCCATTTCCTTTATATAATTTAAGCTCAGAACTAACGACCATTAATGTATCATCAGCACGCACATGCTTTTGAACACTGTCTTTGTATCTGACAATGAATCCCATAGGATTAACAGTATTTTTAACAGTAAGCCATACTATTTTTTTATCTGTATAGCTTTTACCATCCATTTCTACTGCCATACGGATTATCTCAGCATTTTTTGTCTGATATATGCCTCGTACTTTTACAAGACTTACAAGCCCATTTTCAATTTTAAAGCTTTTCCCGGTATAACCAATTTCATCTACATTAACAGTAAATGGTTTTTTTGCATCAGTTATACCTCTGACTATGATATGGCTGCCAATTTTTATGTTCAATTTTGCAAGCAGAGCAACCATATCCCTCACTTTTCCGTATACCTTTCTTTCGGCCCAGAAATTTAAGGTATAGTCTTTAAAAGCCTTATCCTTAAGACTGTAACCTACTACAGTTACAACCTTTATCCGGCCTCTGGCACATCCGTTACCATCTTCAATAGATTTTACAATTCCGGTAACGAATGATGCTCCTCGATATGTATACATAATATTTCCTCTTTTCTTATGGGTTTAATAAAATAGCCTTGATTTTTACATCAGTGAACATTGCGGCTGTAATAGCTTCAGCAAGCTTTGTTTCCTTTTCCTTTGTAACAACCTTTACTTTATTCCTTAAATTCATAAGTTCAAGAATAACAGATAATGCTGTTGTCTTTGCATCCAGAGCACTGAGTAGTGCATCCTTTATTTCTTTCTTCTGGCGACCAAGAACCTGACCTAATGGTGACTGCTCATATAATGCATCAATATATGCATCAATGTCATCAATATCAATACCAGCAAGAACTATCATTCTTTGAGGAAACTTTAAATACTCAGGAAAAATATACTTATCAAAATTTTTCTTAAAATCTTCAATGTCAAATTTTCCTTTGTGAACCCTGCGGACAACTCCGCTGTATACATATACACCTTTAATGGATTCAACCCCTCTGATCGTTAAGGCACATTCTCCTGTATCAGATGTTTCAATATAAACTCCCGGCACAATCTTCTGAGCAACGCCCTTATCGTCCGAGAAATCTTCTGCATTACCAGGATATTTAACCCATACACAGGTTAAATCATCCTCAACCATGTAGTTAATTTCCGGATTAGAACCCATCTGTGAACTGATATAATCAATAAGTTCAATGATGGTGCTTTGTTTGATGTGTTCTCCTTTTGGAGAAAACATGTGCATTGCACGCATATCTCCATCATCGTTCTTACGATAAAGAAGCTTGCCTTCAACACCCTCTTCCATTAATGCCTTGATAAAATTATCTCGGCGCAAAATGTAAGCGGTCTTTTTGGTAAGAAATTCATCATCTGCCTGACCTGAAAAGCCATACAACTGTAATGAATCACCTGTCACACCTAATTTAGTGTAAATGGAGGCCATGCACTTTGTTGATGCCGCCATAGTCTGTGTTCCAATTTTAATAATTGAATCACCTTCAGTCTCAATCAAACCTGAATACTTAGGAACACTTAAAGTACCTTTAATGATGTCTTCTTTATGGTTACCTGTTACGCGGGAAAAGACATATGTGCTATTTCCTTTCACAGAAGGCTTTATAGGAGAATAAATACCCATTGCTGCAGTATTAATATTGAGCAGTTCTGTGCTGTTGTCGATATCAGATAACAAATCTTTCAGAGTATTATAGTCGTTTCCCTGTTCTTTCAAAGTCAAATTTTTCATATTTACCTTCTTTCTGCCTGTAATCAGCAGGCCAATTATATATTTCGGGAAATGAAGTGATATTTGATTTATACACACCACTTAACATCACTCGATATATATATAATGCAAGTTAAAAAAGCCGCTTCCTGATTTAGGAAACGGCAACAACATCATATATGAAGAAGCTGAATATTTTCGTAGCATTTTACACTCGATATTATATCAAAAGCTTTTTTTATTCTTCGTATAGCTTTCTTTGCTTCGATATCGGAAACAAAGCCAATATGCCCTGATGGAACATCTTCAAAAAAGTTTTTTCCATCTGGCGTATATAATACATAATCGTTTACCCGTACTTTAACAAGAATCATATTTCCTCCTTTTCTCAAAAAATGTACAATAACCCATAATACACTAATACAAAAATATAACCAGTGAGGACAAAAGGTGCTAATGGGTAAGGCTGTCTTAAATTGTACTTCTTTTTTCCAGCTTTATTTAGCACAAAACGGTAGAAGGTCCATAACAAAATAATTGCTATAACAACTATAAAGATTTCCATTAAGCGTGATATACCAAATATCAGACCTATACAACCGCTCATTATGGCATCTGCTCCCCCGCCTTTTCCTATAAGAGCAATAAAAAGGAATATTCCAAACCCGGTTATTGCGCCCATAATTAATGGTAAAAAGTCAAAGAAAAAAGACCAATATTCTTGCATTACAATATTTGCAATAACACACGGCAGACTGATAATTGCAGCTACGGGAAAAGTCCATAATTTTATTTTCTGCGTTTTGGCATCCGTATATGCTGCATAACATAATGCTATAAAAAAAACAGTATATGGGATAATATTCAGTATTAAATCATACATTTTTAATTCCTTTCTGGTGTATATAAATACCCTTGTATTTTGAAAATTCCTCAAGGCTGTTCATGCCAAGCATTTTTACTGCCTCATCCTGAATATATTCCATATCCAGTATTGTTATATCCGTATCATTTTTTGCTCCCCATATGCGGTAATATACATTAAAATAAACAGTGCCGCAGTCAGTATTGATATAAATACGGTTTTCTTTATGTGACGGCATTTCGTAATAGCTTATGGTTTCAATTTTAGGTTTAACTGTACCTTCCCATGGAACTATATTGTCGTAACTTTTTACAAAGTATTCCATTATCCTTTTAGTTGCCTTTACATCATCCATGGCATTATGAAACGTAATATCGGTATCAAGCCCGTATTCCTTTGCAACATCAGATAATTTATGTGATTTTTTATGGTCAAAATCCCGTGACATTTCAAGCGTGTCGTAAATTTGATATGTTTTAGGCAGTGACACATGACCCTGTCTGAAATACATTCCCATAAGCTTGTATATATCAAAATTTACATTATGTCCTGCGATTCCAGCAACATCTTTTATAAAATCATCAATGAAACTGAATTCTTCCTCTTCTGGACTTTTATCACTGAGAAAATCATTGCTTATGCCTGTCAGCTTTGTTATTTTGGGTGATACAGGTTCTGCCGGTCTGATGTAAGTGTTAAAATCAGATACTACCTTAAGAGAATAATCCGGCTGGACAACCACCTTTTCTGCCGCAAATTGAATAATTTCATCATATTTATCAAGTCCTACTGTTTCTATATCAATGATAGCCACTGCCATTCCTGGCAGCAGCGTATTTTTTATGTATTCCTTGTAAGATCTTGACCTGAAATATATATTTCCTTTCTTCATAATACAAAATTCCTTCCTATTTCTAAACAGCAGAAACACCTAAACTCTTATCCGGCAATGTAATTTCTGAAAGCCATAAAGTTATCATATATCTCTTTGCTACGAGACTGCATAAGCGTCTTTGTTGTCTCTTTATTAAGCCATTCAAGCCATTCCTTAGTAGGTTTTACATCCTTAAAACGTGAGCCGTCCAATGCCTTAGAGAATAATATAGGAGTATTAGCCATTGCTTCTTTTTTATTTATCTTTTCGGCGGTATCCAGTGCAGGTCCTTCATCATTGATATCGTTCTGCATGGCTGTCACAGAAGATGCAGGAACTTCAATATCAAACATATTGTTATCGTCAACCGTTTCTGCTACCGTTTTTACTACTGTTTCTACTGGAGCAGGTGATACAGGAACATCTTCCGAAACCGGCTGATTTTCTATCTTATCAGGAATAATGGTTTCCTGCTTTCCAAGCTGTATTTCAGAATACATTTTTGCAGGAAAGCCAAAAAGGCTTAATATTGCAGCATCAAAGGCTCTCTTATAAGCCATCTGCGTTGGAATTGTTTTTGATAAATCGTCCAGTACAGATGTAACCGTTTCGCCAATTCCTATTACCTCTCTCAGTATTACATCAGCATTTTTAGCGTTAAATGATGCGCGACATTCAACAACCGCATGTTCCATACTACATGCTCTAAGTGCATAATCATATTTTACATTATGTTTATTAGCAAGTCTGTTTAATGAATCATGCGTCACCATGCATATATTTTCTCCATTCTGTATAATCTGCTGTATTTCAAGCTTCACTTTGCAACCTAACAGATCACTGTATACATCTGCATTTGTGTAATTAATTATTTTTTCGCTCATAATTTTTCTCCTTAAATACTTATTTTGGGATTACTTAATGATTATCCCTTTTGAAATAGTTTATATCTTTCTATCTACTGTATATATGAAATTGAGAAATTTAGGACATGCATTAAAAAAAAATTGCAGACATGGTAAATACTTTTGTTTTTTTTGCAAACACTAATAAATAAAGGAGGAGTGTTTTTATGCATAACAACATTAGTATTAATTACAAAATTATGACCGTCTTTGCAAGTGATATTGCCATATACAGACGAATGTCGCATGATGAATATTATGACTGCAGAAGCGAACAGACAACTTGTTTAAAAGAAGATTTGTCTGATTATGAAGGGTATTTATATATTGATAATAAAAAAATCCCTTACACAGACAGATTCATCGAATCCTTTTTTTATCTGTATGGTATATCCGGAATGAGCGATAAAACAAGCGTATTAAGGGAGCAATACCTACAACATTTGATCGACTCTAACCCTTCGAAGCGGATAAGATTACTACTTTTTGATGAAGTATGTATATATGCAGGGCAGGATATTGTGAAGCCTGTAATCGATAAAATATACAGAAGATTTATGAGACGTTATCCAAAAGCTGTTTTGAAAATTATCTATGATAATCTTAAGGCAATCATTACCTGTTCCTGTGTTGAGAATAACATTATTCATGTTCTGGATATCAGGTATGATATGCTTCGCGGGGAATTCTCGGCATATGAAAGTATATTTGATAATGAAAAATTACAATTCCTTAAGAGAATAACAAGATAAACTTTTACATCCAACTCAGTTCGGTTGCAAATGGTTCATCTAAACATAAATCTAAACCTCAATATATAATGTAATAGAAAAACTGATGACACCTTGGTATATATAAAAAAAATAGAAGAGGTTTTGAAATGGCAAAGAATATTATAACTTCCCTGTCTGATATTTCCCAGAGTAAGTTAAAACAACTAAATGAGGTCGGATTGAATACTGCCATGAATATTTTACAATATGTTCCGCGCCGTTATATTTTCTGGAATGAACCGGTTACGAATATGTCCGTTTTGACCAAGGAAGATCATAAAAATATAGTATTAAAGTTAAAGGTCTGCAAAAGGAGGGATATAAACAAAGGCATAATGTACAGCTGTGTTGATGAAAAACAGACATGGGTTAATGTATTTATCTTTTATTCCAGGTATATCAATTTCAGCAACGGGGATTATATATGGTTTTATGGAACAGCAAAATATAATTTTGAATATAAAAACTGGAGCATGAGCGCATCAGCCCACAGGAAAGCAAATGAAATCAGTATTGAGCCGGTATATTCTAAAATTAAAGGAATGAGTACGGAATATCTCGGAATGGTAATCCGTGCGGCTCTAAAAGACAATTCTGTGAAAGAATATATTTCAAGCGATATACGGATCAGTAATAATATTATGGATATCCAAGCCGCTTATAATATCATTCATTTTCCAAAAGACAGACTTGCGTTAAATCACGCCATGCGCAGATATATATTTGATGTTTTGTATGAATATGTCTCTGTAATTGACTCAGGAATTGTGGCAAAAGAAGTTATTCCTCTGAATGTATCCTCACTGATTACCTGGAATATGATTAAGACCAGACTGCCATTCTCGCTGACTGGCAGCCAGAATGATGCCGTTAAACAGCTTGTATTTAAGCTTGCATCTGATGAATATATAAATACACTTATTCAGGGTGATGTTGGTTCGGGAAAGACCATGCTTGCCTTATTTGCTGCATCAGTATGTGTGGATAATAATAAACAGTGTGCGGTTCTTGCACCTACAGAGGTACTTGCCATTTTCTGTAAAAAAGCTGTTACACATACTTTTCACTTTTCCTGGGCCTGTACTACGGTCCTTATTAACTTTGAATCTCCTCCCGAATAGCATGTGGAGAGAGTTAGTACCCTTTTGTTATTATCTGTGTCCACTCCAAAATCAATATTGCTTAATGCTGCCATATATTTTTTATATTTAATGAAATTTTCTGTGTTACTAAACCTTGTTGTGTATGTATCACTTCCGTTCATCGTAGTATATACTGCAAATACCTCATATGTGTTTATGTTAGATTCTGTAAAAACATATATTTCGTTATGTTCTTTTGCATAACTTTCGTCCAAATATTTTCCAAGAGAACCGAACATAGTCCCATTTCTCATATTATGTCCGTAAATTATAGTATTATCTGAAAAAATCCCCTGATTCAAACTACAATCCATGAACAAAGTACCTGCCGTTGAATAAGAATTATCAATTGAATGATGCAGGTAGAACTGGTTATCGAATCCTTGAACAAAAGGTAACTGGATTTGTGTGCCAGGAATATACAAAATACCTTTTGTTGTGTCATTTTCTGCAATTAAAGTTTCCCAATCAACGGATGTATTATCTTTAGCATTACCATCAGAATTGTTATTCAATGTTTCATATGAAACATTATCTATAATTTTGTCTGGGTCTTCTATAAATATTTTCTTATTAAGTTTTTCATATTCCTTTCCCGCATTTTTTGATTCATAAATTGTGCCAAAGAAGCTTTTGCCTGCAAAAATTACAACTGTAATTGAAATGCACATCATTACTCCGAAGATAATCCAGTTTGTAATGCGTCTTACTCTGTTTTTTTGTCTTAAATTATCTGCTATCATAAAAAACCTCACATTCAAAAAAATTCCTCAATATATTTATGCAATAATCGGAGAGGTTTTCCTAAAAAAAATCCGCTTTTTACAGCGGATTTTCTTAATCTGGAAATTTTGACAAAACCGTTTTTACTCTTTTAACATTTCCTTGCCCTAAAAGATTCAGGCAAAGTGTTTTTTGATACGAGTCAATCAATTCGGCTGAATATAGCCTTGATATTTTCGCTGTTAAAATTTTAATATCCTTTGTCATTACTTTTCCCATGTAAATACACCTCTTCTCTTTAAATTCATATTAATATATATGCAAGCTAAAAAGTCAGGCGAAAACTTATTTATTTTATTAAACTTATGTATTTTATCATTGTTATGATTATTAAAATTAAAATCTTTAATATGAACATTAATATTCGTAAAACAGTTATTATCTACTTAAATACTATATCTAAGAATATTCATTACCCTTATCTGACCTAAGTTGAATTTAGATTTTCCGCATGGTAATACAAAAGATAATATTAATAGTAATCATATCAATTATATATATGGCATAATTAATATGATTCATATGATTAATAAGATTGCTATATCTGATAATTATATTATTAAGTTTATTTCTTCTTTCTGTCCACGGAAACATAAGAGTATTAATATATTCATTAATTTTAAATGATATATAAAGCGCATTTATTTTATGTATGTTAATATTAATATGTTTAATATGTTTGTTATGTTCCATATTAATGATAGAAGTTTTATCAAAGCTATCTATAGTTCATTTGGCTTTTGTCTATTTTTATGTGTTTTTATGTTTATTATCTTTAATATTATTAATAACATTAATAGATTTAATTTCATGAACAAAATTCATATATATGTTATTAATTTAAGATATGGAAATAAGGGTAAGAATAATAGATTAAATAATATTCTTATTAATATTATATATTTTAGAAATGATAGATAAGTTATGATTATTATGATAATTATTATTACTAAGATATGTATGATTATTTTGAATATAGTTTTTTATTTTGTTTTTATTAATATTATTATTCATATTAATGTTATAAATTTTATTATTTATATTATTTTTATGTCACAAAGTTTAGTTGTCGTGCAGATTGGTTGGCATGTTTTATGACATTATCTATCATTAATTGAAATCTGTTCTATAATTTCTATGTTTACTTAAATTATTATTTTTAATATCTTTTTTGTCCTAAAATTACAAAAATCGTACATATAGTGGTATGCAATACTAATAAAACCTTTATGATACCGCACATTACAGTATTAATATTATTCTTATGATTCATATTATGCATATTAATTACATCAATACAAAACATCATAGCATTATTATAATTAATATGTTAATCATCTTTAATATGTTTCATAAATATATCTATTTTATTATATTTGCATCGTTCATATTAAACATATTGTTTTTATTAATCTTATTAAACTTATGATTGTTATAATTATTATTATTAATATTGATTTTATGTATCTTAAAAGTTATAATACAAATATGTTGTTTGTTTTACATAATATTATAGGGTTACTTATAATTAATATTAATCTTATTAACGATATGTTTTTTATGAATATTAAAAGGTTAGAAACATATAATTAATATTATTCATTTTGGAGGAAAAATTTTATGAAAGTAATTAGTATCTGCTCCCAAAAAGGGGGAGTGTCAAAAAGTACCACTACAATAGAGATCGGTACAGAATTTAAAAAGAGGGGTTATAGCGTTCTGGTGATTGATTTTGACCAGCAGTGTTCATTATCCAAAAATGTAGCAGCAGATTTTTCCAGTCCATCTATTTATGATGTTCTTCATGCTGACGCATCTTATGAGGATGCAATACAGCATCTTGAGTTTTTTGATCTGATTCCGGCCTCAGAAAAATTATCACGAGCAGATAGGGAATTTATAGGTCAAGATGATGGTTTTATTTTAGCAGATTTTGTGGATATGATTAAAAACGACTATGATTTTGTTTTTGTTGATAATGCACCTTCAAGAAATATTTTGCTTACAATGACCTACATTGCAAGTGATTACATAATTATTCCAACAGAATGCGATGAATCATCACTAGATTCCCTTGTTACAACTCAAAGGGATATTAATATTATAAGAAATGGAAGACATCATGACAGTCATGCTAAAATAATAGCATATGTACTAACAAAGAATGAAAACACGATAATGCACAAGGTAGCATTGGATAATTTAAAAGAGATTGCAGCTGAAAATCCAGACAAACCATTTGTTGCTACAATAAGAAAGAGCATTAAAGCATCTGAAATAAAGACATTTCATTCAGCTATTGTCAAAGATGCGCCTGGCTCACCATTAGCAAGAGATTATATTAATATTGCAGATAAAATAGAAGAAAAGATTATGGAGGATTAATGATATGTCAGCTAGAGATAAATTTTTAGCTGCTAATGCAGCAAACAAACAGCAGAGAGGAAATACATCAACTCAGGACACGATATTTGGGGATTTTGTTAAGAGAACGGATTCGGATATTGCAACTGAAAAAATAAAAGAAGTGGAAACAAATATTGATACAAAAAAAAATTCTGAACCGGTTATGAATAATCCGGCAGAAGAGACGCATACTATAAACAAGGAATCTGCTATTTATAAAGTTGCTCCATCAAAGAAAGAGAACAGTGGTGAGGAAAAAGCACGAATCTGTGTCAGACTAACAGAAGAACAGTCTGATACATTATATATGAGTGCAACTTCACAGGGAGTTTCGATGACAAGGATCATATCTGATATGATATTAGAAGATGCTGGACAGATTTCTGATCCAGGAGATACACTTGCTAAACAGTTCAGAGGAAGACTTCATTGTGGGAAAGTGGTATATTTTTCTGTTGATGCTTCATTGAAGGATATGATAGCAGAAAAAGCTAAACAGTATTACATGACACCTATGGCTTATACAACATATGTAATTAATAAAATGTTGGGATAATATATAATAATATAAAAGATAACTACAACATAAAATAAAATTTGTTTTGTTTTTTTTAGAGATAAGGCAAACCTAGTGTTTATCAGTGTTGTAGACAATTATAAACAAGTTTAAGACTTAAGAAAACAATAAATCGACAATTAAAATAAAAATGAAAGACCTATAATTGCAAATCTATGACTAAATATGAAAAGTCAAGAACTTGCTTTTATAGGTCATTTTCTTGTTATAGAGCTTTTTAAGTGATTTTATGTTGAAAACTCTGTGGATAAGTTGTGGATAAGTGCTTTGGATACCTTTAAACTAGGACTTTTCTTTGATATGGAATATACATTAGTCATTTTCTTGCTTTTTATCAGCAAGTGTTAGACTATAAAATTGCAAGTATTTGACTAAAACTGATAAATAATGGCATTTTCCTTGCTTTTCTGCTATTTATCGCTTTATTTTTCAGTTAAAAAACAAGTATATGACTAAATTTTAATAAATAGCAAAAATTTGACTAAAACAAATTAAAATAACAAGAAATTGACCAAAATTATCATATTGTAAAAGTCAATTTCTTGCTTTATAATACAAGTCAGTAAAATCTAATTAACATCTAATCAGAAAAAGAAAGGACAATTAAGGTGTCAGAAGAACTTATCCCGTTAAAATATTCAACATATAGGGTATCGAATAGTTTTATGTCTGCTAAAGGTAAAACCACTCTTTATAATACAAGACTTATAGATATTGCCATATGTAAAATACAGCAGATGTCACATATGGCAGAGGATGCTGAACTGATAGCAAATATATATTCGGCTGAAATAAAGGAATTATTCGGCGACACTGGTAATTCCTACAGAACATTAAGAAATGCTGCAAAGACATTAGCAAGTAGAACCATACTTATTGAAGATGGTAAAGGGAATTTTATAGTTTTCCCCGTTGTCCAGAAAGTAGAATATAACAGAGGTGTACTTACTATCCGTATGAATGAAGAAGTAAGAAAGTATATTTTAGGATTAAAGAGCGGCAATTATACCCAGTACAGGATAGCTGTCGATGCCAAGGCGACAAGTGTGGCAACATTGAGAATGTATCAGATTTTTGAACAAGAATTATATCCGGGAAATAGAAAATATAATGAAGAACTAGGATGTGTGGTAGTTGAATATCCTGTTAATGAGTTAAAATTTACATTAGGTTTATGTGATGACCAGAATCCAGCACTGGACGCAGTGAAAAAGAAGATGGGTAAGAAAATAGATTGGGATATGCTTTATGAAGCTTTGCCAAAAGAAGAAAAGATATATCCAAGTACTTATAATTTTATATATAACGCTATTGAACCAGCTCAGAGAGAATTGGAAGAAATTTCAAATATTAGGTTTGAATATCAGAGAGTAAAAACCAAGGGTAAAGCAATCAGTAAATTAAGGTTTTTTATTTATAAAAATGATGAAAATGAAAAGAAGCTGGCCAAGCAGGCTAAATTCATTGAGAAAATATTGAAAATTCCAGACGAAGTACGAATGGAACTTTATGAAGAGTTTGTAGGGCTTCATAAATTAAAGAGAGAAGATATAGATACATTTCTTATCAAAGCAAGCGGTGATGCGCTTAAAGTAAGGGAAGCAATCTATTATGTAAATGGGAAGGATAATATTAACGATTTTACTGGGTATATCATAAGTGTTCTAAATAATCCTGAGTGGGATTTATCAGACGGTACAGCTGTTGTTAATAATACTGATATAGCACCGGAACGCATCAGGATGGTTAAAGAATATAAAAATACACAGACTAAAAAAGACACTATGAGTAAAAATCCAAGTGAAATATGGAATAATATCATTAAACAGAGGGATGATTTCAATGATTTTATAAGTTATATGGAATCAACAGACCACTGGGATTTGGAGACTTTTGAATTGGTCTATAAGTATGAAGAAATGATTGATTACTGGAAGAAGTGGAAATCTAATCGTTAATGATACTTTGTTATCGAGCTATAGGAAAAAAATTCCATCCGACTTAGGTCAGTTGTGAGCAGTTCATACAAATTTTACCTTGCATTATACAAACAACTGAATTTTGATAATAGGCGTGTAACCTAATATCATATTCAGAATATTATATTAGCCCGATAATTAAGGGCAGAAAGAGTGAATATATGAAAATTAGCAGAATCATTTTCAAACAGGAACAGCCAGGTGGAGGAACACTTTACAGAGCAGAATGCACAGATGTGTTCAACAATTGGAAAGAACAGTATAAAAGTTCTTGTGTAGCAGATGTTGAAGCAGAAGAAAACCCAGTCGTATATATACAGGGTGTATTGCAGGACGGAAAATGTGTCAGAAGGAAAATTGATGGCACAATTATTGCGGACACAAAGAGAGTACTTGTATTCTCAAAAGCACCAGAGGGACTTTTCTTTTATGACCTTACCAGACTGGAAGCTGCGATTACAATAGCTGATTTTGAAAACATCTGTAATTATGTAGATGAAAGTCTACCTAACGCTGAATTGATGTTTGATTTGGAAACTTATGGAATGGCTTATGCAACAGAGATTAATAGAGCTGCAGAAAGAATTATGCAGTACTATGACTCAAGAGATGCAGAATCATCCATTAACCCAAGAATTGCCAACATTATAGATGGATTCGAGGATTTCCTTGAAGGAAAAGGAATATCAGTTAATGCTATTCCGAATCCTGAGAGAGAAGGGGATAATCCAGCTATTATTTATGGCAGTGATTATGATACACTTTATAGAATCATCGAAAATTGTTTGTATGCAGATTAAAGGATTAATATTCTGAATTATTCTAAAAAAGAAGCTGTGGTTGTTCCGCAGCTTCTTTTTTTAACTTGCAATGATAATTAAGTAGGAATAAGTGATTAAAGGTGCTTTAACTGAATCATTCTTACAAATATTATATGGCTTATTAAAGAGCAGAAAGAGGTATTATATGGCAGTTAATATCAAATTGGAATCTATGAAAATGGTTTTTTCGAGGATGGCAAAAGCCAAGACAGGGGTTAATATCAATGTGGTTTTTGATGATTGTGTTGATACAGCTTACACAAACGGTAATACTATTACAATTAGTAGTGGTAAATCAAAGGTGTTTGACCATATTAATGAAGAAGATAAACCGTTATTTATCGCAGGGCTTTTTGCACATGAATTAATGCATTGTATTAAGACACCATTTGCAGAAATGAAGACACTTTGCGAAGGAAAATACAAAAATGAAATTCGTAAATTTCGCAAGATAATTAATGTATTGGAAGATCCAGCAATAGAAAATTTTTCTTCATGGTTTCAGGGAGGATATCTGACAGAAGGTATTAAATATGTCAACGAATGCCTGTTCAAGGAAGGTCCTGAAATTGAAACGATTGGAACAAAACCGGAACAGTGTATACATGATGATTTAATTGATTATATGCAATGGGAAACAGCCATGTTATATTATGGCTGGACAAGAAAGTTAAAGAACGACTTTTCTTCTGATAAGGCAAAAAGAGTTTTCTATGATAATTTTGAGTTGTATAACAAAATTATCAATGAGGCAGATAATCACGACAGACTTATGCTTCAGGAAGAATATTACCAGATAGTAGTTAAGGAATTTGGACTTGATAATATTCCTAATGAAAACAAAAATGAATGCGGTTATGGTTCCGATTGTAACAGATCAGGTGGACAGACTGATAGTGATTTATCACAGGCAGCTCAAAGTTTTTCTGACCAGATGCAGAATGGTAAAAATTCATCATCAACATCTGGTACTGGTGATAACAGTGCCGATGATGATTTATCAAATGCAAATGATTCATCAGGCAACTCCGATTTGTGTCCTTCAACAGGTACAGGGGAAGATAAAGCAAATCCTTCAAATGAAAACGGTTCGGGTAATAATGAATCAGATAAGGAAGCAAGAAGATCGGCTGAAAAAAAACACAAAGATTCCTTAAAAAACTTAAATGCCCAGCTGGATAATGCTAAAAAGCAGGTTCTAAAAAAAGTAAATGATTTTAAGAATGCGTACAAAGAAAGTGGTATTATTTCAGAACAGCATGGAGATTTATATGTTGAATATAAGAGCAAAAATATGCCTTATATAAAGCAGTTATCTTCATCATGGAAACGGCTGCTTACCAAGGATATGCAGGGAAAAACATTTGCTGCAAGTGGGAATTTCAATCTTGACCGCTATGCCTGCAAAGGACATCAGACCGTTAATTTCTTCGAAAAAAAGAAACTTCCAGAAGAAAAATTTGATGCGGCTATATGTATTCTATTAGACATTTCAGGTTCAATGCGTAGACGTATGGAAATAGCAATGAGTCAGGTGCAGGTGTTAGTTGAATCGTTGACTGATATTGGCGTTGACACATGTGTAATTCCATTTAGCGGAATAACACATGTATTGAAAGAATGGGGAAAGCCATTAAAAAGCTTTTATTTGGATGCATATGGCAGCACAAATACAACTGATGCTGTATTGTTAGCATTAAACACATTAAAGTACAGGGATGCGAAAAATCGTCTTTGTATTTTAATAACGGATGGTGAACCTAATGATGGTAATACGGCTTCGGCAGCCATAAAGGAAATTTCAAAGTTTTGTGATATTTATACGATACTTGTAAATTGTCCCAATGACGCAGGGTATCATGATTATTTAAGAACTGTTTTTGGAGATTCTTTTATATTTAACGAGGATATAGCAGAGTTAAATAAAACGCTTACTCCAAAGATAAGACATTCTCTCAGAAAGTGGAAATAAATAAATATTTGAAGGAATGATTTTCAGGCAGCTCCGTTGAGGGCTGCCTTTTTTGAAAGAAAGGAAGAGTAAAATGTTATCAGAAAAAAATATAAAAAAAATTGATTTTTCAAAAAAATATACTCATATACCCGAATCTCGATATAGAGGAGAATTGTTTTCAGGAAACCTTTATCATTCATGCAACTGGCATTTTGAGCCAAAATTTGATACCAAACTGGGTGAATATATAATGCAGGATGATTACTGGGAAGGAAACTGTGGAGTAACTATTGTATTGACTGATGAAAATATAGATGAATTTGTTCCAGATTAACATAGGTCTAAATGGGGCTGTAATTCATCAATCCTGAAATATTGGAATAAGAATATGGTATTAACATTAAAAATACAGTCCTAGAACAGGACTGTATTTTTTGACTTGCATTATTTAATCGATTGAATAATGGTAACGGGCGACAGAACTTAATACCATATTCAAAATATTATGTTGGCCCAGAATAGGGCGGAAAGAGGTATATTATGTTAATGGAATTGCAAAGAATTGAGAATTTTATGAAAGATCATGCCTGCCATGTAGATAATAAGGCTACAAAACTTAACGATATGATTGTTTATGCTGATTTTGTTAAAGGGAAATATCAGTCAGTATTTGAACAGCTTCAGGTAGATATTGAAGTAGAAAAAGCTTATGATGCACTTGAAGATGTTTTGTTCATTGAGGACGAAGATAAGGATTTGGTATTAGCAAGTCCTTATAAATTTACAGCAGGAGGCAGAACATATTCTTATGCTGCAGGCACGCCAAGAGAATCCATTTGGACTGCAATGTTTGCTTTGTACAGTGATGGCGCAAATCTTACAATTCATGCAGATTATGATGATATATCTGCTGATAGCAGTCAGGATGAAGTCATGGAAGAGATTAGTTATGAGGACATTAAAACAGGATTGGAAAATGGTCTTATTGAAATATTAGATAATCTTGGCGATTACGGTCTCATGGGTATTGGGTGTCGAATAGGCAGTGGCGCATTTTATTTTGGTAGTGACATAACAGATAAATACGAAACTGCGCAGGATTTCCTTCGTGATTATGATACCGATAAGATTGCTGATATGCTTTATTCTGTTCTGGCAACATGCAGATTTGCTATGTGTAGTGGATTGAATGAATATGAATATATTGAGTATAAGAATATACTTAAAGCAAATTCAAAAACTGCGGTTATCCAGAAATTCTGTAACGGAACTATTGCTATTAAAGTATGCTCTCAGGAAGAATTAAATGCACTTATAAGAATAGTCGCAGACAAGGTGGATTGTGATTATTATTACGAATCCGGATACAAGGAAGAATTTCCATATTTTTATGTGAATAGAAGTAACGAACTTGCTGCAGTCAGTTACATTCGTGAATGCGTGGAATTTAGCAGCTTTGAAATCATCAAATCCGATATTGAATAAAGAATGTGGTATTAATTTTAATACAGCTCCGTTGGGGCTGTATTTTTTTGACTTGCATTATTGAAATGAAAATATATGAAAAATGGAGGTAAAAATTATGAGTATTAAAAAGAATCTGATTGAAGTTTTTAAGGCATCAAAATTTACATTAAAAGAGGCTTATGATGCAAACCCAGATATGCCAAAAGAGTCCGTGAGAGCCAGAATCTATGAAAATCTTGGAACGGCGTTCAGGAAGATTGACAGGGGAATTTACATGACGATAGCAGAAGATGCCATTGTTATTGAAGGCTCTGGCAGGAATTTAAGATGTCTGGAGGATAGTTCTATTGATTGTATCATAACGGATCATCCGTGGAATGACACAGTATCAACTAAGGGTGGAAACAGGAATTTTGCATCATATCCGGTATTTAACTATGAACAGCGTGATTTTGATGAAAAAGCAAGAGTTCTTAAGGAAGGTTCATTTTTATGTGAGGTTATTCCGGCTGAATCTGAAAGTAATTTTGATTATCTGTACCAGATTAAAAAGATGGCACAGGCTGCAGGCTTTCAGTATTATGCAAAAGTAGCATGGAAAAAAGGTACTTTTGTGAGCAATACAGGCAGAAAAGCTAAGAATACCGAAGATATTATGATATTCTCAAAGGGAAAGCCAAGAGCACTAAAGCCTGATAAACAGCGCGGACTTGATGAGAATGGTAATCCTACCAGATATATGTCTGGAACTAACGGTATGCTTCCAACCTGTTTTGATGTGCAGCCGGTTCCGAAAAAAGAGATTATCTCCCAATCGGAAAAGCCGACAGTATTGTTTGAACAGCTGCTTGAATATGTAACCCTGCCAGATGAAATTGTTCTTGACCAGTTTGCCGGATCCGGAGCTGTTGGAGAGGCCTGTATAAAAAAGAACAGGAAAGCTATCCTTGTTGAACTTGTAAAAGAAAAAGCCACGAATATTGCAAAAAGACTTCATGCTGTAATGATAGATGAGGTTCTAATTAAGAAAATGGCGGTTTAATACTCAGAATCAGAAAATACAGTTCCAGACCGGAGCTGTATTTTTTTAACTTGCATTATAGGAATGATTGGATATTGGTAATGGGCGTTTTGAACTTAATACCATATTCAAAATACTATATTGGCCTAATAATTACAGGCAGAAAGAGGTAAAATATGATTATGGATTGGATTATTGCAATTGGAGGCAGTGATGTGGATGGCAATATACTCTATAAATTCACAGGAACGGCAAAAGAAGCGAAGAAAAAACTTATGGATATCGTTCTGAGAGATAGAGAAGATAATGCCGAGGATTTTGACCATGGAACAAGTGACATGGAGAATATAATACAGGTTGATGATTGTGAGAATGAGTTCTATGCATATAATTGTTTCTTCTCACATCATACTGATTACACAATAAAAGAGATATCAAAAATTTCTGACATAAGAAAAGAACAGCGTTATGAAGAGGAACAATTACCAAAGGGATACAAACCGTTATATACAATGGAGCCTCTTGGATGGATAAAAGAGAATGGTAAGGATTATGAACACTTTATGATCATTCAGTGGAGCAGTACTGAGGAAGATTCACATGAAATCGGGCATAAGGCCTATTATTTATCTTCTGATAAGTGTTTTCATGGTACCGCCAAAAGCATCATTGAAAATCAGGCATTCATCATTTCTATGGAACTGATTTTGAAATGTATATACGAAAAGCAGCCAGAAAGTAAGTGTTTTGCGCCGGATGAGCTTGCAGAACTTACAGCGAGATATGCTTTATCTTATAGAAGTGTCAATTTGTAGAATATGGTATTATTCCAGAATACAGTCCCAGAACGGGGCTGTATTTTTTTAACTTGCATTATTAACACAGTGATATATCAGAAAATGGTGAATTACAACATGATATATTGCAATTTAAAAGTCCAAGAAGGACGGAAAGAGGTATTTTATGGAAGATATTTATTCAAAGGAAGTGATTACCCTTGAGGAAGCAAAACGCAGAGATGATTATGTATTTTCTGCTGCCGAATTAGAACCGATTGTTCCGGAACTAAGAAAGAACTGGCTGGAGTCCTTTTCTGAAAATGGAGATCCGCTAAGAGGATGTGCAGTACTTGAAATCGGATTCATTGATGTTGAAGTAAATATATACTCAAAAGAGCAGGAAGGAAAGTCAGGAGACAAAACACCTGACATAGGTTATTTCTGTTGTATAAGAACTTCCAATGATGATGCATCCTGGGTATCAGATGATTATATTGATTATAAACCATCCGTAGACTGGAACAGTGATGACTGGAAAGAACAGCTTGAACAGGACATGTTTAAGGCATTAAGTATGTATGCGAAAAAACGATGCTACAGCTTTAATAAGCCTAACAGCCTGAAACTAGTGTCCATAAACAGTCCAAAATCTGTTTTTATTACCAGAAATGAATAAGGAGGGAATGCAGTATGAGATTAATGTTAGAAAGAAACCGCTTTGAACTGCATTTCGGCATCATTAATAAAACAGATGTTGATATGTGGGGCTGTGCATATTGCTTCATGGATGATTACGGAGCAGAATATAACCTCTGTATTGAAGATGGCAAGGATAACAGCGCCATATACCTTATGAGAAGAGACTTAAGTGGGAACTGGGATACAGACGGTTCCAGATTTATTCCATACAAGGTCACATTCGGTAAGGGATGGAAAAAAGAACTCAGAAAAGCAATGGAAAAGTTCATCATTGAAAATGCTGATTTTGAGCAGGAGTCTGATAAGCTGACAATAAGCCATTATCTCAGCCATTTTAAGGACTATTCGGAGAATGACGACATATGTCTGAAAAGACATAGAAAAAGATACAATCTGACAGATCCGATAATAGCATATTACAGGACATGGGATGATTTTGTAGAAGATTGGTGTGATAATACAGGATTTACTAATTCAGAAGCCAGAAAAATGCTGCATGGTGGTAAGGGAGAATTTAAAAAGCTCCCTAATGTACATGGTATAGTAAGATTTCTTGTGTAAATTGCAATCAGGATAGAAAAGCTGTCAGAAATGACAGTTTTTTTTATTGAAAAAATAAAAAAATTTGTCCTAAAATCAGGATTTTCATATATACAAGGTTAAGAGAAAATTATCGAGCTATAGGCAAAAAAACTCCATCCGACTCAGGTTGGTTGCGGGATGGATTGCTTCCTGACGACAGCCAGTCTTGATTTTTTTCAAAATCTGCAAATTGTCTGTTCTTAATTCTGCAAATCCATATGTACATAGGTTGATAGTTAAGAAGGAGACACATAGGACAAGCAAGATTCAAACAACTATACAGCCATGAAAAGTGGATGGATGCGTTTGGGAAAAATTATATTTAAGAGGTAAATGGAAATGGGAAATAACAAGGAAGAATCTGCAAGAAGGGAAGGTATGGCTTACGCTTTACGGATTGCAAAGGAAAAAGGGATTGAAGCACTTGAAAAGGAGCTTGAATTCAGGAATATAACTAATATTCCTATTAAGATATCAAAGGGGCAGGTTGAAGCATTTGTTGAAGAAACAAAACAGACTATGTTTGACACTATTCTGCTGATGAGCTGCTACTCATTACGAGATGCATTCGGGTTTGGAAATAAAAGACTTATGGATTTTAAGAATAAATTTTCTGAATATACAGAAAGTCTTTCAAGTGGGTACATGCAATGGCAGGAGATAGCGGAGCAAATGACGGAAGAAACTGGAATTGAGTTTCATATCAGAAGTACGGATGAAAGACTGAGGTGTTGAAATGAGTGAAGATATTAAAGCAATTGATACTATAGTAAATGAACTAAGAAAGATAAGAGAGAAATATGAGAAAAAGGCAGTTAAAGAAAGAGAAAAGGTATCAAGTGTATATGTAACAGTAAAAGGCGAGAAATGCTATACAGAAGATGATATCAACGCCTGGTATCAGTGTGATTACATAACCAGTTCCCAATGCGACAAATTCATTGAAAAATTAGAAGAAAAGCAGAAAAAAGCTGGACAGGAAGGCGGCAAAACCCCAAGCGAAAATGTCCTCAAAATGCTTAATAATACAATTGACAGCTATTATAACGAACTCGCAGACTTGAGACATAGAGAAGAACAGGAGCGCAAGAAACAGGAGCGATGGAAAATAGCGCAGGCGCAAGGCTGCTCTTATGCAGAATGGCTTGAACAGGAAGAAATAAGCAGACAATCAGAAGAACATGAAAAGCTTATGAATAGATAATATAAGGTCAGCCGTTGGACTGTTCAAGATGACAGAAAACCGCTGAGACAGTATCCCGATTTAGTTCTTTCGAGAGTTAAGAAAGAGACTCTTTTGCTGTTTTTACGAAAAGAAAACAGCATTTTGTAAAAGGTAGGCGAAAATATGGTAGAAAATTTTGCAGTCAAATATCCATATCTATTCAATTTTACTTCAAAGGCTGAAAGAAAGGCTTTATGTGATGCGTGTGAAGATAATGAGGATACATTAATGGAGTGGGATGACCAAGCCCGTAGATATGAAAGAGGAGAGTTTGTCCGAAGTGATTTTGTCATTGCGCTGCATAAAAGTATTGATGCAGAAGAAAATGCACTGTTAGAGTACGCAAAAAGATATAAGAAATTTGTTCTGTCTGAAAACCAGACCGGGAGGCTTTCTTAATTATTTTGCTTGTATTTTGTGAAATGTTGTGGTGAGAGAGTTTATTTGGTTGAGTATACAGACATATGCCGTCATTGTATGTCAAATCAACACAAATAATACTGTAGTGGATACATCTGAAAGACTGTCAAATCAGGTATGCATATATAGCAGAGCAGAAAGAAAAATCAGTTTTACAACAAATCCAACGAAAAATTAAATTACAGAGAGATGCTATGTAAAAATGCAATAAAAAGAGGAGGAAAGGAATTGAAAATTGAAGATATCAAAATTGGAGATTTGGTGTGGGTATATAACGATGACATAAGTAATGCAGAATATGGACTAGTCATCATTGATACGATTTCCTCTAATTCATTCGTTTAAAATAGATAAGCGAATTGATCAATTAGAGCATATATAGAGGAAGCAAAAAGCCAAAGAATTTGGGATTAATATAGATATATAGACCGAAACACATAAGAAAAACATTCAATCAACATTTATAATAAAACCAAAACGAAGCGGTACTTAATGTACCGCCTGTTTTGATTCCTCAAATTTTGGATTGGGGGTCAAAATTTGAGTGATTTCTGCTCATAAATCCAGTATATATTATATTTCTAGAAATGTAAATAAAAATTTCAGTAACTTCTTTATGTGTTATGTATTTTTCTCCAATTCCTTGTTAGTTTACTTGCATTTTCAGCCGCCTTTGCGTAAATGTTGGTTGTGTTAAGAGACTTGTGATTCATTCTCTCCTGTAACGCAAGAATATCTTTTTCAGAAGAGTAAAAGCTCATCGCAAAAGAGCTTCTTAATTTATGTACAGTTATATCATTTCTGCCAGGCAGAGCTGCGGCTATGTACTTATCAAGCATCTTTTCAATTCCCCTTACAGATATTCTGTTTCCGGACGGATTAAGAAACAGCGGATCCGATGGGAGAGCAGAGTAGCGCACATCAGATTTTCTTTGTTCTAAGTATTCTCCTAAATATTCCGCTGCTGTATCAGAAAAGTAAACTTCCCTGAATTCATTTCCTTTCCGCCTTACTCCAGTTGCACAGCACCGATCCAGGTCTATATCGCCAACATCCAGCCCCTGAAGCTCCGATAATCGCAATCCCGTATCAAGGAATAAGAACACGATTGCCAGATCCCTTTTGCTTTTCTTTTCTGTATTTTTAAGCTGTTTCGGAGGCAGACCGGTTCCGTATTTAATGGTATTAATAAGGGTTTCCTGTTCCTCAAGACTTAAGAATATTACATAATCCTTTGATTCAACCTTTACCCTTGTGACTCCCGTCATGGGATTATTGGCAATCAGGCGGAGAGTGTTTGCCAGGTAATTAAACATCACTGATATACTGGCACGCATCCTTGCTGTGGTTGTCGGAGAATGACCTTCAAGAAACAGCTGAATAAACCGGTCGATGTCGTCAACTGATATACAGTTCAGATCCGAAGCTTCAAGCTCATGCGGATTTTTTCCCTTTAATTCGGGTTTTGTTCTGATTATATAAGGGAAAAATGTATTCAGATCTCTTGCATAACTTAATCTGGTACTGATTTCTCTTTCTGCAGCTCTGTTTAACAGCAGACCTGAACAGAAATGCGGGAGAGTGTCCAGCTGTTCCAGTAACAGTTCTGAATTGGATTTTTTTTCGTATGGCATTACAAAATTCCTCCATGGTAATAATATTCTAAAAAATTTAGTAAAATTTTTAGCAAAAAAAATCTTAGCAAGAATTTCACTCTGGAGGAGTGAAAAACCGCCAAGAATATTGTAACACACAAAAGTTCGCATAATCAAGGTTTTACGAACTTTTATTACAATAAATATTAGCTCATACAAAATTCAGAATTACATTACTTTCAAATCACATCCACTTGGCAGCGTCTCACCTTATATCTTTACTATTAGAATTACATACCTCTCAAACGTGTTTATCAGTGTTGTAGACAATTAGATACCAATACAATCTTTTGGGGAAATTAATGCATCAATGCATAAATAAAACCCGCTGTGAATGATACAAATGCAAGCAGAACAAACCCAGCTCGACAAAACTTCTTTCCCATGAAAACACCTCTCAAAATTCAAAACATTACTTAATATTATTAATACATATTCTGATTATGTTTTCACTATCATATATACGATTTATGAAAATTTGGGACATATTTTTCAGATTTTTTCAAAAATAAACCCTGCCGATACTGGTCCGGCAGGGTTTGAAAATGGATTTTCTGATTATTTTAGTACAATGAAAGGCTGTTCCCTGTCATTGTACAAATCTTCCAGTACATCAGGAATGCATTCCTCTGTGGACTTGTATTTTATTCGGAATTCTTCTTTTAGCATAATCATTCCGCCGTCATACTCAGGGAATTCATCTTCCATCTGATATGCTGTATAGTCTATGTAATCTACATAGCCTTCTGCATAATCTTCATCGTTAAGATTATTCCCTGTTCCTTCAGCTATCTTTATAATATGCTTTGTTGCAGGTATAAACACATAAATGTCATTATAAGCCAGATTAAAATTATTTTCCCAGCCCATAAGTTTATTAATGATTTCGGGATTAAATCTGTACAAAGGATATGCACAGTAACCACTTGTCTGAATTGTTCCAAGATATTCTGCAATATGGTTATCTGTAAGAAATTTCCCAATATTAGGAAGATTGTTTGTGTCAACAAAAGCGGTATACGGATCTGTTAAAGGCTCCAAGTTTACCGTAATATCCGCATACGGTTCGCCTTCACTTATAAGACCCACATACAAATTGTTGTAACTGGCATAAGTAGATACTATTAAAGTCACCTTTTCTTCGTTAAATAAATATTCCATAATTTACCTCTTTCCGTCCTCTTCTGGGACTATCAAATAATCAGAAATTTATCCAGTTAAAGCTCCGGTATAATTTGTCTGTCTTTCAGATAATGCAAGGTAAAAAATCGGAATAAGATTTTTAATATTATTATGTCTTTTAGTATTTTTAATATTTGTATCAATTGTATGCTTTGTAATAATTATATGTAGTTAAATTTAGCGTACAATATCCCTATTTTAAAGCATAAGAAAAGGAAGTATCAAAGATTGAATTGTGAGGTACATCTTTAACACTCCCTTTTCTATTAACAAAATCAAGAAAGAAATATTCTATACGGGGCTGAGTCTGCAAACACAGCCCCACTTTCAGGAAATAACCTGAAAAAGGAGAAAAAAATGAAACAAATGCGTTTCACATATATTTATGCAATAATACGGAGCATATTCCTTATACTTTTTTTGAAAATTTCCAAAAAAAATTGCGCCCATGCAAAAATGCACAGACGCAAAAACGAAATCTTACCCCGTAAGCATGTCTATCTTTTATTTTTCCTATTTTACTTTTTTATTTTTTGAGAAAAGTATTGTAATTTTTCAACTAATGGGATATTATAATAGTACAGAATTACATACGAGTTCAAATAAGGGCAATGCCCGAAACTGCGTAAGCTCTACATGGTGTAGATAATTTAAGCCTCTTTAATGGGGCTTTTTTTATTGCAATGAACTACTCACAACCGACCTGAGTCGGATGGAATTTTCTTGCTTATATCTCGATAATAAATATGACAGAAAATTTTGAATTTTTTTCTCACATAGAAAATAATCTTTTATTATCTTTGAGCGTTTTTTATAATATTCACATCTTTTACCCATATCACGGCCCCACTTTTATGCTTATACCAAGCATTTTCATTCATAGGTTGTACATCCTTTAATACCCACGCATGGGGATTCTTGTATATCTTTAACAGGTCTTTATATGATATATCTACACAGTGCTTATCAGTTTCCTCACACCAATCAGAACAGCTTAATGGAAAAGTACTATCAATGATACAAGTACCTCTTACCTTATGACTGCCACTTTCTAACAGATATATCCTTTCACCTTGATGTTTTGTATCTGAACTTCGTATCTCTAAGGATTTCTTACCTGATATAATAAGGTCAAGCCATTTCTTCTTTATAATCAATCCATACATATATTACTTTTCCTTTCTATGTAAGACAGACTAAGCAATTCTCAAGTGGCTGAGAAGCTAATATTATAGGAGTGTAATATATAGCAGTAGAATTATCTTTATCTATAAATGCATTGCTCATAATGGTAACTTCTTCTTCACCCAATCCAAATTCAAATGTTAATACTTCCTGATTATTATATGGAAAAAGACATGCAAAATCAAAATTTATACATCATCTTCATACATATACACTCCGTTTTCTTGATATATTTTTATATTATTGTTTTCTTCGCATTCCAAATCGCAATTAGTATGAAAATTACAAGTGGTACAGCTTATGAAACTACATTCCATAGGACATACATCGCTATTTTTAGAGTTTTTAGATAATCTACCATTTAATTTGATTTGATAATCTTTAGTGAATTGCATCAGTGTAGAATATTCTAATCTTCCACCACATATAGGACATTTATTTAATATCTTAGCCATCTACTCCACCTGCCTTTACAATATCAATTGCATGTTCATAACTTCTCGCTTTCTCTTTTCCCAAATTCCTGTCGTATGCATTCTCCCAAAACTTTCGCTCATTTTCCAACTGAACCACAACCTTATCAACATCATAAGCTATTGGCTCATTATTCAGCAATTTCTTAAGGTCATTAGCACTAAACACTTTGATATTTCCACCTTCGTCTTCAGTTGCTGCATCAATTCTATTTATTATCTTATCTGTATTAATAAGTTTCATTCTTTGTCACCTGCTTTCTTTTGTAAAAAATAAATACATTACACAGTACACCCATATTTATTCTCCGCCATTTCAGTACTAATTTGAAACCATCTTCTGCAAAAATATCAAGCACATTCTGAATGTTTCCGTCTACTGCATAATTACTTATTTATCTTCCTTTTTCTGTTGATTTAATCTAATGCAATATCATTATATCTTTCTCCATCAGTTTCATTCCGTAAACTTTCTGCCAGCTTTGCTTCTGCTTCAGGCAGTGTTAAGAATACTGTATCACCAAAGCTATGTCTCATCATAGATAAAGAAATAAAAAACTCATCAGCTGTCGTTTCTAAAATTCGATTCTGAAAAATACTATACACAATGTCACCCACCTTACAAGGTAGCTTTAAAAGTTTTCCTTGTTCTTCTAACTGCTTGTATTCGAGCCATTTATCAGCATCTTCATCAGTCAGAAGTCTTGATTTAACTGGAGTTTCCTCTATATTGGGGTGTGATTTCAAAGTATCAACAACCTTTTTTAATAATCCGGGACACTCGCCATAGATACTTTCAAGTTCTTCTTCCATATCTTCATATTCCTGAAGCTTATAATATGCCTTTGTCTTACCTATTTGGTTTTCATTGTTTTCGTCTAATAATTCATTTATATCTTTTCCTGATACTGTTCCTGATTTTGTCAATCTATCCATATTAATTACCTCTTTATTTATTGTATTTATCAAATCTGTCTTGAACAGACTTAATACTTATATTAATTGTTTGCAAAGCAATTTCATCATTAGAGCTGTCAAGAATTTCAAAGCGTTGTTCTTTTAAATTATCTCTCAGTTCTTTTAGTTTCTTCTTTGTATTCGTAACTGATTATTCTCAACCTTATAGCAATACTCAGCTTCATTCGCTTGAAAAGTACCATACGAAGTCTTATTTTCGACTATCATATCTGTCATTACTGCATCTGGATAATCACTTTCGATTGCAGTTTTTATATTTCGATTACTGATACAAATAAGATTCCCAATACCTATTGCTGATACAATAATACCAACAAATGTAATGAACACTGGGGCAAGCACAAATTTACCTTCTATTTTATTAAGACCCCAAATTAGCTCAAATGCAAAGATTGAAACGATTGAAACAGCTCCAGTTATAGTTATAACTTTTCCTATTGCCGATATCATTTTAAAAGCTTCTATCATTCCACTAGTACCATAAATAAAATAAAACATTTTATAAATTACCTCTCTTATAATTAATTGTAACGTAGGTTACTACGAACCCTGTTTTCAGGAAATTTTCTTCTCGACAGTCTTACAAGTGACTTTCCATAACTCTTTAATCAATGTATTTTTCATAATCAATAGGTATTGGCTTCTTTTCTGGCTGAATTTCTTCACTTTCTAACTGTTGCAACACTTTTTGATATTTTTCTATTCTTTTGTTTATCAATTTTTTCATTCGTTCAATTCCAAGTTTTTTTGCTTCTTCCATATTCTCTGTATGTAATCGTTCCTGTTCAATTTCAAACTCTCTACATGTGAGAAGCCACTGTTCTCCATAGTAGATATGTTTATGTACTCTAAACATTATTTCGCCCATATTGTTTTCTAAAACACTCGGATTTCTTTCTTTATCGTATTTATTATGAACAGTGATATCTTTATACATATTCTTCTTCCTTTCTTATCAGCCTGCTGTTACATTTATCTTGCATCCATCCTTAAGTTTATATGTATAGGTGCGGTTGTTCTCTAAATCAATGCCTGTATACTCAAGCATATCTTCACATGCTTTAAAGAACTGTATAGGAAGAAACATATATCCGTGTTCAATGATTTCTTTTTCCTTATCAAATAGGCTTTCATAATGTTCGTCATCATTAATTAAACCATCATAAATGTCTCCATTATCAAAAATACTCTGACTGAAAAATTTTTCTCCTGCTTTCTTACGCTCTCGTCTTTCAGCTTCAATATTCATTGTAATCTTTTCAATGACCTCTAAGGCTTCCATAAAGTCATCAAGTTCGCCCTCATATAAACCTTCATCATCAATATCTATACCTTTACTTATAAGGTACTTCCCCCATTCGTCATACCATTCATTATTGCCAAATAACTGTTTACCATTTACTCTTGTTTTGTAACTCATATGATTTTATCCTCTCTTTACTCTTTATACCATTTAGATGTTCCATCTGAAAATTCAACAAGAATTTTGGTTGGATATTTTATATGTGCTAAATATCTAAAATCTTTCATTGTAACAGTCTTGCTATATTCTTTTTCACACCTGCAGGCATCCTCTTTATTTGCGTAATCTGTATGGCAAATATAATCTTTCTTCCTTTTCTTTTTTAACTTAAAAAATAACCTTTACTAAATACTTATTTATAAGTAATTCTTAGTTTCAATTAATTTTCTCCAAAGCATAGCTGTATAACATTTCTGTTTCTGTCTCATCCAAGTCAATCATAATAGGACTGTCTTCCAATCCACCAAAATCCCAAACTGAAAAATAAACTCCTTCATGTTCTTTTGTGCTATGGTTAAAATGCACAAAACACATAATATATTCTGTTTCACAGTCTATATTGCGTTCCAATTTTTCAATTCCATTATGGTTTACCTCAAATTCTACAGAATCAACTTTTACTTCCTTATTATCCTCTGTATAAGGTGTATGAGTTCTTAACCAGTCAATGTTTGTGATTGCAGACTCTTCTACTATGTTTTCTCTTTGAATATCCATATTATTCATTCCTTTCCCGTTTCTAAAGAAACACATATTCATAAGTAAATCTTAGTTTCTAATTATGTATATATGATTTTTCAGATTTTGGACAAAAAAAGAGTCCTTTTTAATATTTTTTTAGGACTCTTTTGATATCATATTCTACTTTCTTCTAACAGTTACAACTAGCTTAATCATTTCCTGTGATGTAGAGTTAATCAGTGGCAGACCACCTTTTACAGCGTTCTCAATCATTTCTTCATAGCTTTGCTCTTCAGGCTCTATTCCAAGTAATTCACTGATTTTGACAAAGCAATCAAGAGCTGCATCTTCTGATATCTTATATACAAGTTTCTCTTTTACAGCCTTTGCAATAAGACCATAAACAGCAGTCTGAGCCATTTTATCTTTAATTTCAAGAACATGTGTAAATGTCTTTGTTGCCTCCTGAACATCAATCTTTTTGTCCATTGCAGCTACCAAAGCGTCTAGTGCGTAATTGTAAGTAATATAATTCATAATATACCTCTTTCTGCCTGTAATCAGCAGGCCATCATAATATTTTGAATATGGTATTAAGTTTTATCACCTATTACCAATACTCAATCATTCCTATAATGCAAGCTAAAAAAATACAGCCCCGTTTTGGGACTGTATTTATTGTTAATACCATATTTTAATCAATAAGACCTAAATTCTGTAGCAACATGATCATCTGCTGTTAAAACAATATCACCGTTATTGTACATGCTTTTTATCTTTTCCTGTGCTTCTTTTAACGAGTCAGCACTAGTTGTGATAACCTTCTGCAGCGTTTCAGTTATTTCAATCTGATATGTAACAGAAGAAATATCTATATTCTGCATATCCCTGATAAATTCATTAATGGAATCACTACCTGGAATAAATTCCCAGCATATCTCAACCTGCTCTTTAAGATAATCATACGCTATAACCGATGATTTGTGTTTTTTCTTTATCTGTCTTAAGAGTGGCAGATTCTTCTCATATTCTGCTTGAGTTGCACCAAAATACACTTTAAAGAGTACAGAATCACACGAAGCTTCCATTGAATAAAAGTTTTCGTCACAGTTCTTACACACAAAACTGTAACCTTCTACATCTGATAAATATAATGGCTTCCTGCATTTAGGACAGCTGCAGTTAGTAAAAAATAAATTTCTCATATTAAACCTCTTTCTGCCTATTTAGAGCTACAAAATAATTAAAATGGACACTCGATAAGTTCTTTATCATTTTCCTGTGAAAGTTGATAACAAAATCTTCTATAACTTGTATTAAGTCTGTACTGCTCATCAAACTTACACATTTCTGTCATCTCATATTCATTACGGATATTCTCCAATTCCTTAATAGCCTTTTCAAGAGTGCTGTATTCGGCCATATTTACCATTCCTGCGTCTCCAGTAATATAAGCTCGAATTAAATTTTTTTTAGGATTATATTTTCCATCCATCCCCATTTGTGTAACTACACTAAATCTTGAACACTCATAAGGAACATCCTGCATTCCATCCTGTGATATTATTCTCATAAATTACCTCTTTCCGCCCATAATAATTGGGCCTATAAATTATTTTGAATATGGTATTTAGTTCAAATCACCTATTACCAAAACTCAATCATTCCTATAATGCAAGCTAAAAAATACAGCCCCACATTCGGAGCTGTATTTGGAATCAATACCATATTGCGATTATGCTACAGTATTCCAGATACTTGCCGGGAACACCATACTTATAAATTCTTTTTCATACTGAGCTGATACAGAATCATCACGATCCTGCTCTGTATCAATACACTTAAGAGCATTAACAAAGGTATTCTGAAAAGCTATATCCTTCGGGAAACCTTCTTCTAAAAGCTGAAGGAATGCTATGCACTGTCTTGTAGAAAGAACAAGTGCAAGGTCTTCTGCTTCAGCAGACTTAAGGTATTTAACAGATTCTTCCAGTAAAGAATAAGCAAGCATTGCCTCATCCTCACCTACCTGTCTTTCAGGATTTGTGTACCATGCTGGAACACTTACGCTTTTACCCGAATTCCCCTCAAATTTAGATAACAGCATTGCTGCCATTTCCTTTTTTGTAGGAGCCTGGATATCAAGCGTAATTGGAAATCTTGATATATAAGACTGGTTCATAATCTGTCCGCCTCTTACAGTTGGATTAAATAGATTGCAAAGGATTGCATAAGGATGCCTTTCGACATTCTCATAACCATTCCTCTTAAGGACAAATGGCTTTTCAGCAAACTGGTTTAAAGCACCTGTAATAACTCCGCTAGGAGTAAGATTTGCTTCTTCATTTGCTAAAATACCACCAGACATTGCAATCTGAGTAGAATCTGTATCCCTGAACTGAGGAGTTCCATCAATGAGACGGGTTTTTCCCTCATATTCATCTATATCTGTATCAGAAGAATTTCTTGTTATGCCAAATGGCAGACCAAATGTAGCAGCCAGAGCCTTTGCCATAACAGATTTTCCTGTTCCAGGAGGACCAATCAAAGAAAAGTTGACTGCATCATTTCCGATAGCTTCCGCTCCTGAAAATCCATCTGTAATTCTTTCCTTTATTCTGTTAAGACGATAAGTAATATGCTTTACCAGAAAGAAATAGTCTTCTGTTGGAACATAGGTATCAAGAAAACTTATATCAGGTATTTTAACATCTGATACTCCACAACCAAATACTCTTAACGCGCCCGATTTGATTCCAGACCAGACAGCATTTGCAGTAGATTTAGATGCCTTTTTGCTTGTTTCTTTCGTGGATGATCTTTTAGGTTCAGTCTTAGGTTCCTCAAACTGATTCTGCTCTTTCATAAATTCAGGCTTTTTTAAAGTCTTTTTATTTATAAAAAGATTCGGATCCTGTTCCACAACCAGATTATCTTTATTTTGTGCATATTTAAAATAAAATGCATCGCAGGCGTAATAAATATCCTCATCATCAGGGTATGTTTTCGGAAAATCCGGATCTGTTGCAAGAACAGATAAAACATAAGCTTTTAACCCATCTCTTAAGTGATCTGATGAGATTGTGACATGATTACCTGAGATCGTAAAATCACATGTAGGATAACCGTCTCTCATTAATGTTCCGACTTTGCAATCAGAATCATTAAAAGCAAACTTTAAGTCTCCTTCCTGAATCCTTACAATCTGTTCTCCAACGAAAGAGAAAACAGCAGCATTATCTGTCGATTTCCTGGGATTTCTCAATGGATATAAAGTATTCATCAGGTTCTGACCTTCATATCGTTGACCAACTTTGAATTTTCCAACCCCGACTTTAAGCTTATACAGCTCAGATGACAATTTGATTTCTTCCATAACTTACCTCTTTCTGTCCGTAATTAGCGGACCAACATAATAATTTGAATATGGTATTAAGTTCAAGTCACCAGTTACCGATATCCAATCATTCTTATAATGCAAGCCAAAAAAATACAGCCTCGTTTAGAGACTGTATTTAGTGTTAATACCATATTCTTATATTGATTTTTTGTCCCATTTCTGCCTTTTAATAAAAATTTTTACTATATACATACGCAAAATCCTTTCTAATATCCGTACTCTTTTCCATATAACGCATGATCTTCAGCATTATATACAGATTCAATTTTGCCTATAGTATCATCTGGAAGATTATTCTCTGCAAGAAAGTCTTTGAATAATATTCTTGCCTCTACCTTGGAGTATGCACAAAATTCAGTCTCATCTTTCATTCCCTTGTTAAGGAATGTAACCTTGTAAGTTTTAATTTTACTCATAACATACCTCTTTCTGCCCGATTCTGAGCCAACATAACATTTAAACTATGAAATAATTCCTATTTCTCCCAATAACCATATAAACAATATTCTCCAGAGTCCCATGTATCGTAGTAGCTTCCATTAACTGCTGCCACAACATGATTAGCAACTCGTAAAAGAAAAGTCCCCTGTTTATGAGTTTTTGTGAAACTTTCTACAGTAGGTCGTTTTGTTCCTTTCTTATTACTAACTCCATGATATGTAAATCCGCTTTCTTTAAGATATCTCTCATAACAAAACTTATTATTAGGAAGACATTGTAGTTCTCTTGCAATAGGAACAAGCCCATCAAACACTTCTAACCAGCTTTTTTCAGTAACTTTCGTCAAAGCTCTGATAACACAGTCACCATGATTATCTTTTAAATCTTTTTTGTTTGGCTGGTAGTATTTATAATTCGACATATATACCTCTTTCTGCCTGTAATCAGCAGGCCAACATAATATTTTAAATATAGTATTAAACTGTAAACGCCCATTACCAATATTCAATCATTCGTATAATGCAAGTTAAAAAAAGAGGCTTGCGCCCCTTTTCCTTAAATGTCTTTAGCCTCAAGTATTTCCACTGTATTAGTAAATCTATATTCCAAGGTCTGCTTAACAAGCAGTGCTGATTCATACGGCGGAATTGGATTAGAAATATCTGTTAAATCCCCAGTGAGTTTAACAATAACCTCTCTTTTCTTTGGCGCATAATGGTCTTTTATGTACTGTTTCCCATCTTCTTCAGATGCAAAAGTAGGAACAGTACCATCAGCTTCTACATGGCAGTTTCCATTTTCATCCGCAAGGAAATACGGATCCTCAAATGCATCTGATGATTCCTGTATCGTAAATCTGTTACCGTTGTCAGATTCGCCAAGTCTGCACCATTCTTCCCACGCTTTATCCAGCATTTCCTGAGTTGCCTGATAATCTGCTTTCTGTATTCTCGCAAATAATCTATCCAATACTCCAAATCCTTCATCCGCTTTAATATACTTTTCCATAATTACCTCTTTCTTCCCTGTATGGCCAATATAATAAAAAAATAACAACTGGAGCAGCTTATTTTTGCTGCCTTTTCTTCATCTGTCTTGATATTTCATCAATAAGGCAGACAGACAGATTTCCCGCAAACTTATATTTGTGAGCATTACTAAACTGGTCACAAAGCCTTATGACCTCTCGTAATTCTTCATCTGTCTGCACGGGATATGTGCAGCATTTTTCCATAAGCTTAGAAAAATCCGCAATAAGACTCTCTTTTTCTTTGGCAGCAGTTTTAGATAAAGTTTCTTTTTTCAAAATACTTGATTCAAAATTCATTTTTAAACACCTCTTTTCTAAATTTATTCATTTATATATATGCAAGGTAAATTTTCAGCTAGATAAACAGAGTTGAAGATGATTAGAAAGAAATATTATGCAACTGCCCACTTAATCTATTTTGCAATATTATTAGAATTATGAACTACTTATGCTGTTCAGTTATTTTATATTGGCAGCTCTTATATAATTCATTGTCGTTTCATTTGTTGCTATTTCAGATTTTAAATTATTTTCAAGCTGCCTGTATAAATCTATTAATTCATCTTTCTTTAATCCCTTTAAATGTGCTTCTGAATATGTAGTAAATTTCATATATTTATTTCCTTTCCATTTCTTCAGTAGTCAGACATACTGAATTATAAAATTCTGCATAATTAATTTTTTCTTTAATTACCTTAAAACAGCCTGATACAAAAAAAACTAAACTATAAGCCAAAATTATCGTTAAGACTACATTGCTTAGTATTCTTATCAGCTTGTCTTTTAAATTAATTACATTAATCACATATAAAGCAATTGTGCTTCCCATGCAAATAAATGCACCTAATAACATAATTCCTACCGGATTCATAAGTTCTCCTTTAATTCAAATAGATGTATTTAATAAGCTTCTTATCCTGCTTTATGAACAAAATGTTATCTTCTACTTCAAAGTTATATACCATGCTACAAATCATTCTCATTACTGATTATTTCAGCTTCAGGATAGTTCTGCATCAATGCAACCTTTATAGCACTATTTGCTGCTGATTCCGTCTGTGTTTCTGTAACACTCTCTGCTTTGGTATCAACTTCAATTAAAGATTCATTTTTAATATTTTTAGTCATTCTTGCAAAAATAATTCCTATTAATATTACCCCTATAGCTATAATAAACAAAAAAGTCGATAGAGAATCCCTTTTATCTATCATAAGTATTGCTATTAAAACTATAATAAATCCAATTGCAAATATAATTATTCCTAATAGTAAATTCATAATTTTCACCTCATCTTTTCTAATTTACATATAAATAATCAACGGTCTTATTGTCCTTATTTATGAAAAGGATATTATCATCTAATTCATAACTATAAGTACTCCACATAATACAAAGCACATCTGTCTTGGTAAAGAATTTGAACTGCTCAAATGAGCATCATTACCAGTACCGTAATTATTCTTATGAACTGGCTAATTATTGTGTTGATGTAATCTGAATTTGTTTCGTTTCTCATAGTAATTCCCTTTTCTATTAACAGTTTTACATTAATTATTAGTTTTAGTTCCTAACAGAATATGAAGATATTCGCCATTGTCTTCTATTATAACAGAGTCTATGATAATCTCTGTACACTCCTTGTCCTCATCCGGATTATAGAACTGTGCTTCTGAAAATATCATACCTTTAAGCTCTGACATTCTGCCGTTGCCGTAAGTTTCGTTCTCTGACTCATCTTTCTCCGGATAATTGATATGGACACCCTTTCCATATAATCCCTCATCGGAAACCTCTGACTCGTCCCAGTCTAATGTTACAACCTGACTGGTAGCCGGATTAATTAACTAATGTATTCAATCCTGCAATGAGCGGGATTTGAAAAAACTGCAATGATTCTCATATATATCCTCCTTTTTTATCATCTAAATATGTATATTCGAAAATCAGTAATTGGGGACAAAGAAAAATCAAAAATTTCAAAAGAAGCTAAAAACTCTTGGTATATATATAAATAAAAACAGAAAGGAATTTTTCAATGAGCTTACAGAAATATATAGTTGTATCACAGGAAGTTAATAAATTTATCACAGATACAATAAACGCTGTCAAAGGGAATACATATACAGAAATATGTTTCCTGCCATATTCATCAGGACATATCCTGTCCTTTATAAGCGCAAAGAAGTGCTTCGCCTGCTTTTTAAGCTATCATGGTGTTATCATTGCTCATTCTGACTGGTCGGATAACATTTATAATACTTATGTAACAGCAGATAAATACGGTTCTGATTATATTATTATGGTGTCAGACAAAGAACCCGTAGAGCCGTTTGCGGATATGGTATATATCAATACAAATATGATCCACAGCACTAATGTGAAATATCTTCCACTTAATACTTCCGGATGGATTCCGCATTATGCCCTCAGAGATAAAATCAAAGACATTGTTGATGGTGATTTGGGTGATGATGGATGGATTACTGAGGTGTGGAAGAACCAGAAGGGTGTGTATGAAGCGCAGGATGAATACAAAATGTATACAAAAACATATAAGAAGCCGTTCCTCTTATATATTCCGGAAGATAACACCTGCAAATATAGCTTTCATAAATACAGACTTGTGGAGCTGGTGTTAAAAGTAGAAACTCCGATAGCCGGTTCAAGACATGAAACAGACTATTTATATTATTTTCAGGATCAGAATGGAGAAGTAATCGAATTTTCAGATTATCCATTCTTTAGTAAGCTGTTGGATTAGGAAAGCCTATGGAAAAGAAATCAGAAAAGAAATGTTGTCTTAACTGTAGGTATCTGGTTCAGATACCAAAAAACAATCGCTACGGGGACATTGAAACGCTTTGTGCTGCAACCGGATATTTCTGTGGGGCGTTAGACAAGGAGACCAATACAGTACGAAGGACAACTCCTGGAGGAAAAGAATTAGTCTGCAGGTTTGAGAAAAAAACATGATATTTTGTCCGAAAATCAGCATTTTCGTATATATATTGTTAGAAGAAAAATGCAAAAAAAGGAGAAAAAATTATGGTAAAGGATATTTTTCAGCTTGCAAGAGCCGGCATAGCATTTGAATATGAGCCTGTACATAAAGTGCATTTTATGCCACCGGCTCCTTCAGTAATGATAGCAGAAAAAGAAAACAGGAAAGAAAAACAGATCTAAAAAAAAGCGGGGATTTTCCCCGCTTTTCTAACACCATATTCATTTTTCTAATTATGTAACAGAACCTGTATCAGCTTTGTATCATCATTTAAAGAATCTCTTATATACTCATTATTACCATTATCATACTTACTAATGTACTTTTCCTTATCTGAATGATATAGATTATGATACCTGTCGCTTGGACTGTTAATGGAATTAACCGCTTTTACACATATTCCGCCTGACTGCTGCCACATATCCAGATTAGGATTATAGTCATCTATCAGAACTGAACCTGCAGCATTGTTTTTTATAAACCGTGTTTTATCAGCTCCGAGCGGGCAAAAGAATATGTTGTCATCCTTAATAAAGGGGGCATATTCCTTAATCCACTCATACTTATCTTCTACCGTTCTTATATCAGCACTGCTTATCACACAAACATCCTCCGTCAGTGATAAGTTCTCTGCAAGCTTAATCATATATGTATGCGGTTCCAGATTCCGGAAATAATGATTTTCCGGCTCAAACATTTCTTCGTAGGTAAGACCTTTACCGTCCCTGTAAAAGTAAGCAAGTGTACCGTCTATATCAAAATACACACTTGCGGATCTGTTTACAGGTCTCTGATAATAGATACCTTTAACATCATTCCATACTTCATTGATGTTTTCAGTATTCTTTATGTACTGGATGCAGCTTAATCTGGTCATCCTATAATCGTTATTACTTATCATAAGAATCCCTCCGGTTAGTACTGCTCCATCCAGTCGATGTAATACTGCATGAAACTGTCTTTAAGTGTCTGTTTTTCCTTTGCCCTAACAGGCATTTCAATACCTGCATACTTCGATAAGATTTCTACTCTCATCGCAAGCTCTGGATATTTTTCTTTCAATGAACTGACATCTATTATTTTCACATCTGCCATAACAGAAAATTCATTCTCTGCATTGTCTGATGATATTGCATAATAGCTTGCCGCAAAAACAGAGTTGTGGTTATCAGAAGTGTGTATGCCTAAAATACTATCCAGAACATCATTTGGCGCAATTCCTATTGCCTTTACTGTATTGCCGAAAAAATTCTTTTTGTTATATGGCGCTCCTGCAAATACAATATTATCCTTAATATTAATGAATGTATTTTCGCAAGGCTCAACACATCTGATAATTCCTACATTTTTTCCTATTTTACTATCCATCTTATTCATAAAACACCTCTTTCTGCCTCTTTGGGCTATTTAATTAATCCATTATCAGCAAATGAATAATATGTTTCTCTGCCTGCAATAACATGATCCATAAGACGAATTCCCATCATCTTTGACAGTTCGTCCATCTTCTTTGTTGTATCAAGATCTAGTCTTGATGGTTCAGTTTCACCACTGGTGTGATTATGTGCCATAATAAAGCTGCTTGCACCACTCAAAAGAAGTCTTAAAAAGATTTCCCTTGGTGAACTGATGCACTGGTTAACGCTTCCTTTGAAAACATCAAACACACCTAACAGCTTGCAGCTGTTATCAAGTCCGAAAATCCATACATGCTCTTCTGCTTTTCTGTCAACTTTTAAAACATCTTTCATCAGCCAGAATACTTTGGAAGAATTATTCAGCTTTCGGTCTGAATGTGAAGCAGCATTGTAATTTACACTGTTTTCTTTTACAAGATAAGGAATTCCATTATTCTGTTCTATTTCGTAAGTAGTAACTCTCATAAAGCCACCTCCTCTGAAACAGAAGCAATTTCGTCAGCATCTACACCATCAGGAAGACAGTCCTCACATAACTGCTTTCCATTGTAAGAAAACAGATATAACACCTCAGCCTTACAATTGTCACAGTAAAAATGCTGAATATGTTTCTTTGTGCATCTGTTACCTGTGCAGCCATGTCCGGGCTTTGCGCAGTTGCAGCACTCATCTTTAATAGTAATCATAATTACCTCTTTCTACCCTTTAACAGAGCTAACATAATATTTTGAATATAGTATTTAGCTGTAACCGCCAGTTACCAATACTCAATTATTCTTATAATGCAAGTCAAAAAAATACAGCCCCAACGGAGCTGTAAAAGTAAAAAAAAGATTATTTTTATTCTTCTGTACCATCGTACAAGAAATCATCATCCGCAATTTCCTCGTCAGATTCATTTTCATCTTTCTCAGTCTGTTCCTGCGACGCTACTTCAGACTCAGTATTATAATTTTCCGGCTTGTTTTCTGATGTAGGATAATCAAGTGTTTCCGTGTCTGAATAGCTTTCATAGACATCATCCGTATCCTGAATAACATCTGCAACAGCACTCTGGATATCGACATTTCCCTCAAACACATCCAAATCTTCATTACCAAGCGTATCTTCATTGTTATCAGATATTGTCATAGGCATTATTGATTTTATATCTCCACTGTCTATGTCATTTACCGATATTAAAAGGTCTGTGTATATCGTTACATATTCATTACCGGAAACAGCCTTCTGCATACGGACAAAATCAAGTGTTGTTTCATTCTCATAGTGAGAAAACAGACCATATACCGTCTTTGTCTGTGTTAATATTGCATAAGGATGTCCTGGTATAAAAGCATCCTTGTTAAATACTCTTTTTACTACTATCTGATTCATATATTTCTCCTTTTCCCTTCATTTTTATTTTTGGGTTAATTTGGTAACAGAATTACTGAAAACAAAACAATCATTATTATTACATTTTTGCTTTTGATATTTTATTCATACAACTATTCCGTATTGCGGCAGTTTTCTTTTCTGATATGTTCATAATTTCTGCCAGTTCTTTAATTGTTCTTAATTTACCATTTTTTCCGATCAGATTATGTATCAATTTCTGCTCATCTCTTGTTAAAATACAGGAATAATAGTTAAGAAGGTTGTCTATATCATCGCCTTCTTCCCTATCCTCTTCCGGGTTCGCAATATCTGCCTCATCTATATCATCCCATGGAACAAAACTGCTGTTTAGTATTCTCCATGCAGCAATCAGATGATACTTGTTAAGATTTCTTTCCTTTGCTATTTCATCCAGTTTCTTTCCGTTCTCAATATCTTTCATGGCAGGCATATACTGCTCCGGAACATGTATAAGCTTTTGCGAACTTAACATATCCTTTACCCGCCCTAAAATATTGTTATAAAGTCTCTTGTCAAAGGACTGATATTTTTCCGGAGAATATGAAAACAAAGTCTCAATGAAGGTGAGACTTGTTTCCTGTTCTATATCATAAATATCCAGATTAGTAAGATAATGGACAAGTGATTTGGCATATCTTACAATATCTTTACGATAAAGCTTATACAGAACCGTCATATAATAATTCTTTTCCGTATCAGAATCGGCATTGATAAACTTATTTAAAAGTAACGCCGCCAGCTCCTTGTCTTTTGCATCCATAACATACCTTTTCTCCCAATTTTCTTTCTTATATATACCAAGTGAAATTATTTTTTTAGAAAATCCCTGTGTAAAAATAATTTACACAGGGAAGAACTTTTATTCCCACATAGCTTTCAATTTCTTTAATATACGCTGCCTTCTTTTATACAGAGTGCCTATAGTTAAATCATACTTTTTAGCAATCTGCTCATAGGTCATTTCGCCTTCAAAAATATCCAGAATAATATTCTTATCCTGAATAGTAAGCTTTCCGAGCATATCCTGCAATTGCTCCAATTCAAAAGTCTTTATCATTTGTTCTTCCGGAGAAATACCAAATGTAGTCTTTTCTGGGTTAATGTCTTGTGACAACAAATCGTCAATAGCCATTTCCCCATCATAAGAACCATCTGCAAAAACATGGCCGATTTTTTCTTTATTAATTCTATAACCTGCATAATTATTTAGACAACAGCTATAATTATTCAGCCTAAGTTCATCGTACATGGCATATATCATAGAATTGAAAAAAATAGCCATTATCCTGCTCGGATCAGATTCCTCTAACCGCGGAATAACCTCCAGTATTCTCTGAATAGCTGCCATCTTTAAGTCCTCATATGACATTCTTTGAACATAAAAATGCTTCCTCGCATATTCTTCAATACTTTTTTCCTGCAACAGTATCATTTTAGTCACAATTTCCAGCTTACTTTCAGGACTTGTGCATTTAGATAATTCTGCACACAAATTACTCAAATTCATAAATTACCTCTTTCTGCCTGTAATCATCAGGCTATTTATTTTTTGATGTGGGGATTAAATCACCATTTATCAAAATCAAGATAATTTATCTATGCAAGCTAAAAATTTGTATTTCTGATACTACTCTAAAAGAAATCTGAAATACTGTCGCAACCTTCATGTGCTAATGCCTTTTTTAATTTTTTTAAAGCATTGTTATAAATGCTGAATATAGCAGATGGATTTGTTTCGAATTCATCTGCAAGCTTCTGGAAAGTTATTGGCGTATCATCAAAACCTATATGCTGCTGTACTATATATTTTTCCTTAGTGCTTAAGCATTCCATTACCTCTTCCAAAACATTATGCAAAACTCCTTGATTAATCTGTTCTGTATCATCACTACTCATTCCCATAAAGTCACTTTCATTTAATGCTCGAACAAGACTTACTGGTTCTTCATTATTATGAATGTTTTCTTTCCTTTTTTTAGCCTCCTTTAAAAGAGTACACTCTGATACTACTATCCTGCGATCTTTATAATTTATTTTTCTTTTAAGACTATAATTTAAAGCCCTTGTCAAGTATGTAACAAAGCCGCTTCCTACTTTGTTATCAAAGTCATAATTTTCAATCGCTTTTATGGCAATAATGATACCTTCATTGTACAAATCATTCCATTCAAACATTTCGGTAGCAAATAATAATTTGGATGCATTCATTTCAATGATTTTTCCGCATACTGCTAAAAGTTTATCCCTTAAATCTTTTTTCTTTTCCGGATCTGACTCTTCCCTGTAAGCCTTAAGTAGTTTGAGTAACACATCATTAATTTGTTTTGTTGTCATTTTTTCGCATGTTTTTTTTATTTCTGTATATTCTTCAATGTATACCATAAATACCTCTTTCTGCTATTTTTGTATTTCCTATAGCTCGTAAACTTTTCTTGTCATGGATATATATGAAATTCCAGAATTTAGGACAAAGTTTTTCATAATTTCATAAAACAAAAGTTCAATATTTTAGCTTGCATTATTTATTTGTATACATTTAAGAAAGAGGTGTTGGGCTATGAGATTATTAAGATATGTTCTTCAGGATATTCTTTTGTTTTTTCTGATTCTTGCAGCGGCCGCAGTCATGTATGTACCTGCTGCTCTGCTGATGCTGTATATATTTAACTACAGCAAAAAGATGCTTATGGTTTTTGCAGTTATTATTGCAATGTTCGTGGCAGCAGTACTGATTATGTTTGTCATAAGAATCTTTAAAGATATTGTGATTGTTTTAAGCACAAGAAAAGCAAAGTAAGTCCCGGAACAAAAAAGGTGCCGCATCAGTTCAGATCACGGCACCTTTTTCAGTAAAGCTTTATAATCATTATTCAATTTCTTTGAACTTTGGAAATATTTGAAAATTTCTTCCGTTTCCTCATCAGTCAAGCGTCTGCCAAACTGCTTTATCCAGGCATTGTACCCCGACATGGCTGATACATAATCATTGACAAGAATATAATCCGTTGCGCTTTTTAGCGCCTGCAGGTAATAATCAGAATGTTTTGAATCAGACACTACTCATTCCCCCTTGTGCGGTTATACCCTTTTGTGTATGCATCATACATGTCTATGGTATCCTTTTCCATAGCATTCAAACTGCTGTAACCGGATTCTTTCAATGGGATAAGCGTTATCTCAAATTCGTCACCATATTTATAATCAGCATACACATCTCCATTACCATGTCCTGTAAGATGACTGTTTACTCTTGCCATTACATGCTTGCTCTGACCGACATAATACATATCTTTGGTTATGTTGTATATTATATATACTCCATCAAATTCATTATCAAAAGTGGATGTCCTGCGTTTTCCTGTTACCCTTTTTCTTATTTTAAAAAACTCCTGCGGGGTTATTGCCTCATTTCTTTTAGTAAGTATTTTGATTCTGTGTTTCCTGCTATTTTTGAACAGATATGTACAAAAAAACATGAATGCAATAAATGTCAGCACGACTATAATCCGGACACCATTCAACGAATCTGCCCGGATTATATCATTTATGGAATCTACATTAATTAAGAGCTGGTTCAGCATTATTCATTACCTTTTCCTTTTCGGTTTTATAATACTTAAATGCCGGCGTAAGATTCATCATTGTATATCCATCAACGAATCTTTTTCCCTTTTCAAGCATTTCAGAAAATTCTTGTTCTGTAAGCGAAAAACTTTGGCTCATTGTATTAATAGCTTTATCTTCAGGCTTTCCGTTTACCATTCTGTAAATATTGTTTGTCATGCTGATAATGTATGGATTTTTCTCTGTGGATGCACATTCTATTTTTAATGTATAGCAGTTACGGGTATTGCGTTCAAGTCCCATCATGTAGCGGTATTCGTTAGAATAAATGAGAATGTTATTGGTACTTACCTGCTCCAAGGTACCGCTTTTATATAATTTCCCGGCTGCATTTATAGCATCCATTAACTTCTGATTATTCGGATATTTAGCACGATTTTCTTTTAACCAGTCATATTGCGCCTGCAGGGTATTCCATCCATCAGGTTCGTTTAACACTTCTGCCGGAGATTTTCCCTTAAGCTTGCCGCTGTAAAATCTTGTTGTATAAGCAATAGAACTTTCACCCTCTTTTTCATCTTTCTTTTCAAACATCATTTTTTCAACGCATAAATTGAATTTCCTGTCAATTAGCATAAGCTCATTAGCGTCAAACTGCGCCTGAAGACGGTTTCCGCCTTTATTTATGATTGTTAATCTTAACCTTAATGTATCGGGAATTACCATTAAAGGATATTCCCTATTAAAATCAAACACATACAGATTAGGTGTCATGCACAGACAAGTGTCATTAGATCTTGCTGTTCCAAATAATTCATCAAGATATCTGTTCTCTGCCATATTTCATTCTCCTTTTCTTTTTATATATATACCAAGATTTTGTTTTGTTTTTGGGATTTTACTAAAAAAGAGGGGAAATTTCCCCTCTTCAAGCGATATTTGACCTTTGGTTTTTCAATACAAGTTCTTTCATGGCGTATGTAATTTTCCCTCTGAAGAAGGCATCTTCAATATCATCTCCCGCAAGCTTTTCTGCTGCTCGGATCCTATAACATTCCGGAGCCGTGGTGCTGCCTGCTACATACCACAGAACATCATCCCTGCCCTGTTCTAATAGATATTCAAAGGTTTCATTATTTGTATTAGGATTTTCTGCTACACAGGCTTGTACTTCCCATCTGAAATCATGTGCGAGTGTATTTAGTAATTCAGATGATGCAAACCAATTTGAAGCTACCTCACATCTGACAGTCCATGAAGGATTTCCTGCGTAAAATTCCAATTCTGCTGTTGAAATTGCAGCTTTAGCCATTAAAATATCATTCATACAAAAGCCCCCTTTGCCTTATGAAATTCTGTATTTATAATGCAAGGTAAAAATGAAATACGAACTTGAAAATCATGGCAGAAGCGGAGACTTCCAGTGTTTAAGCGGATTTGAAGTTGTTAATATATAAATAATATGTTACAAAAAATATGGAGTGCTACTACTAAACGGTAGGCGGTTAGCCCCTTTTAACAGAGGGGCATTAGTGTTCCCTCTGATTACATAGATACCATTTTACATGGAATTTCATAGTAAGGTCTTATTGCAGTATTAAGCTTCGGCTTATCCTGCTTTGGACTTGGATATACATTCGGAAACAAGACGCAAAAAAAATAACCGCCCAGTCCTTGCAAAACTTAGGCGATTATTTTTCACTAAATTTTAAGGCTAACCGTCTATCGGTAGCACTCTTTTTACATAAATATATTATTACTAATATGCCTACATGTCAATTTTCCACTTTAATTATTTGTTGTCTTTGGCATCAGAGTCCTTTTGAATAATATTGTCCTTAATATCATCATCTTCTGACCTTGCAGTTTCCTGCATATGAATATTCCCAAAAGCCTCATTAGTTGCATCTTCCGGGTTAGTTTTTTTCTTCTTTTTCAGAATAAATAAAACCATACCGGCTCCGACTATCAGAATCACTATTCCGGCGACTATAAATATAATAGCCGGATTCTTTTTAGTCTGGGTTTCTTCTGCCCCAAGGACAACCGTCTTTTCTCCATTACTGTTTGTGCCTATTGTAATACTGTTTTTTCCCTTGTCACTGATACTCTCAGTGCTGTTTTGTGTTTCAGCAGCAGAGGATGTTTCTTCAATAACCTGTGATTCAGTTACTATTTCTCCGCTTCCTGAATCATTTTCCGTAGGATGCATCTCTGCTGATTTAGTTTCTGATGTCATAGCGACATTGCTCGTACCACTATCAGAAAGTATAGGAACAGAAGAATGAGATGAATTTCCTGTATAATAATATAAAAGAGAAGTATTATATGATTCCGCTGCTATATTTATTCCATATGTCTGTGTATGGTACTGATAATCTGCACTGTCGAAGTCATCAGTGCCTTTAAAACAGTAACCATATGATCCTTCGCTATAGCCAGAATCCCATGTACTGTCCACTATATAATACTGTCCATCAAGATTAATTATATTGTAAGCATGTTGAGGGACAGTTACAATATACACTTCCAGCCCCATATTATTGCATATCTCAAAAAAAGCTTCAGCATATCCCAGACACACTGTGTTATTATTTATAAGAGCTGTATAGATTGAACCTGTACTCTTTGACCAATCATATGCAATATTTGAAGTTATATAGTTATAGGTTCTCAATGCCTTTTCGTAATCTGAACCATAATTAAACTGATCAGCTAACTGAGCCGCTTTTGCAACACCCTGATTATATTCGTCCTGTGTTAATGATTCACGAAATTCATTTGCATGTGTAAATACATTAGTTGCATAATATCCCGTATATGCCTCACCATTTACTGTTATACCACCATACTCCTTTACTATATTTGACAACATGGATTTTTTTAAGTCATTAAACAATCCGTTGCTGCTATATGTATCATGAAGACTTTCAATTCTATCTGAAGGGCCTCCCTGATAAAGGACCTTAATTCCCCCGTTAAGTAATACTCCCCCATTATATTCTTCATACGCTGGCCATGCATCTTTCAGATAATCAGATATTGCAATATATGCTTCATCAGCATTATTATAATAAACATATCCATGTTCATTAATCCACTCTATCACCATTGGTTCATCCGGCATATCAGCCATGGAAAACAACGGATTTATAGATAACACTGTTATTATTGCAGCGGCTACCGCAAGCACATTTCTTATTTTCTTTCTCATATTTACCTCTTTCTGCCCGCGGGCTTAACTAAAACTTATAGTATCATACGCTGTTGTTGCGCACAAGAATTGATATATACGAACTACACACAATATATATGAATTCGTAGAAATCAGAATATTATGAATTAACCGCCATTTTTTCAGGTGCAAATCCCCTGATAGCTTTCATTCTTGATAATTTCTTTAAAGCACCATTATTTATAACCCTTACTCTTTCTCTTGAGATTCCTAATGGCTTGCAGATATCATTTAATGTGTGCGGTTGTCCATCAATGAGACCATATCTCATCCTTACAATGAACTGTTCTCTTTCGGACAGCAGATTTATTGCAGAATTCACACGTTCTTTCATATCTTCTCTGGCGAAAAAATCTTCCATGGACTCTGCATTTTCATCATTGATTGTATTTATGTATTCATCTACCTGTTCATCATCACTATAAACAGAAGAATTTAATGAGCTTATATGCATCATAACCACCTGACACATTAAAATAATATCTTCATTATATCCCAGTTTTTTACAAGCCTCTTTAATATCACAATCGTTATCACTCATGTATTTATTAATTGCCTTTATATATTCATATAAATATTCAGGTATTCTTATCATTCTGTTATGTGTCTTTATATATCTCGAACAGCACTGTTTAATCCAGAAACTTGCGTATGTTGAAAATGCATATGTACCATCTACATCATATTTTTCTACTGCTTTCATTAAACCTAGCATTCCCTCGGTATATAAATCATCTATTTCCATATACTGCAGGATTCCTTTATACATTTCAATAATATTCAAGACCAGTCCTTCATTTAAGGTAAGTATTTCTCCCATAATTTCTTTAGATGGATTTTCCTTATACATTTTTACCAGTCTTTTATTTTCTTTTGTAAAGTCAAGTTTTTTAATCATTACTTTGTAATCTTCATCATTTGTGATTCTATATTTGAAATCCGACATATTTCCACCTCGTTTTTATTTGCTTATGTACCATATATTTGAAAATCCACAATTTGGGACAAAATTCTAAAAAATTGCAACAAAAAAGGACTGTATTGGATACAGCCCCCTTCTGCGAAAATGGAAATCAATCGAATGGTAATCCTTCATCCTCTGTTAAAAGGTCACTAGGAACGCCCCCGCCGATTGGTGGCTCACCGCCGTTATCATCATCTTTATGTCTCTTTTCGACTATATCAAAATCAAAGACAGTGATGCTTGGATAAGCAATTTTTTTATCCTTATCAAAATAGTTGGTAAACGAAAATTCCTTAAGAATAATCGCTTTGCCATTAGAAAGCGATTTCGCTTTCTCAAGGCAGCTGCCACAGAAGGATGCAGCCCAGGAATCGTGACGACCCTTGTATGAACCATCTTCATTCTTACCCGTGCAGACATAATCTGACAGGTTAGCTCTGTGAATCTTTGCAGTATCCTCTAACTTACTTGTAAAATAAGTCACCCTTTTTCCATTTTCTGAATCAAACTTAAATCTCATAATACTTACCTCCATTTACTCAATTATTTTTTATGGCATATATATCTATGCAAGTTAAAAATTTCTGACATAAAAATCATGGTTCTTTTCAAATTAGGTCACAATTTTCTTTTTGGTCTTGGTATATATAAAAAAAGAATAGGAGAATTTTATGTCTAGGGAAAAGAAAATATTCAGGCTGCTTATTGTTACAGCAATATGTATTCTTCCAGTGGTTTTTATGAAATATAACATGGATACCGATACATGGTTTATTTTAAATCTGGGAAGATATACGCTTCACAATGGTTTTATCTCAACAGATCCGTTTACAATGCATGAAAGCCTGAGTTATGTATTCCAGCAATGGCTTACCGGAATTTATTTCTGGCTTATTTACAGTAACTTTGGTGAATGGGGACTATACATAGCAATAGTACTTGAAAGCACTTTACTATTACTGCTGTTTTACAAATTATGTATGTACCTTACAGACAATAATTTTTTAGTATCCGCCATATGTACTTTTGGATATTCGATTTTTGCTTCCGTTTACATGTGTACAAGACCGGAAATATTATCATACATAACTGCCATAAGTGTTATATTTCTGCTTGAAAAATATGTCCGTACCGGCAGATATACATACCTTTGTATCATACCTTTGCTATCTATACTGGAGATTAATCTTCACGCAGGTGTATGGTGGCTTTTATTTTTATTTATGCTTCCATTTATCTGCAGTTTTAACAAAATAAGTACATTCAAAGGAATGAACAATATCCAATTTAAAAAGCTACCGATTATTTTGACAGCACTGATTTCTTTTGCTGTTGGTTTTATTAATCCATATGGTTACAAATCTGTTTTTTATCTTCTTTTATCAGGCGGGGCTAAGAATAAGACAAGAATATCAGAACTGCAGCCAATGGTTTTTACTGACAGCTATGGAGTCATATGTTTTATTACTGTATTTATTGTTGTTGCTTTTATGATATGTACAAAAATACTATCATTAAGATATTTTCTGTTAGCAGGCGGAACGCTGATTATGGGGATGATGGCTTATAGAAATTTTGCGTATGCCGGAATGGGACTTATGCTTTACCTGTCCGTCCTTATGTCAAATGCATTTAAGCCCAAAGTGTTTTGCCACATACATCAAATTTCTAAAGGGCAGCAGATAATTATTAATCTTGCTATGCTTACTTATTGCATTGTAGAGATACTTCTGTCCGCTTTTTTTATAATGAACGCAGATTCACAGCAGGAATTAAAGGATGCGTATACCGTTCTTGAATATCTTGATGCTAACTCAGGTGAAAATCGAAACTTATGTACAGATTTTAATTATGGAGCATTTTTTGAATTTTACGGTTATAAATCATCAATTGATGCCCGAATGGAACTTTACACTAAGCGCATGAATAAAAAAGCAGACTATTTTGATGAGTTCATGGATTTTACAGCCGGAGAAATTTATTATGACGATTATTTAAGAAAATATGATTTTGATTATATAGTGCTTAAAACAGATTTTATCAATGGGTTGTTAGAACATGATAATAGATATGAACGCCTGGTTGATACCGATACTTACGATTTATGGATAAGGAAGTGATTACATGTTTGAAGATAAAAAAATTGCAGTCCTGCTTCCCTGTTATAATGAGGAGCAGGCAATAGAAAAAGTAGTGACAGATTTTAGGCATGTCCTTCCGTCCGCTGATATTTATGTCTATGACAATAACAGCACTGACAACTCTGTTTCATTGGCTGAAAATGCCGGTGCAATTGTGGTATCAGAACCCGTACAAGGAAAAGGAAATGTAATCCGGAGCATGTTTTCAGATATAGACGCTGATATTTACATCATGGCAGATGCGGATGATACATATAATGCAGATGATGCTCCAAGGCTTATACAGGCTATTATGGACGGTTATGACATTGCTATCGGTGATAGGTTATCAACGAGTTATTATGAGGAAAATAAACGTCCTATGCATAACGCCGGTAATGATTTCATGCGAAGCTTCATAAACAGGCTCTTTCATGGACACATCAATGACATACTTACCGGCTACAGGGCTTTTTCAAAGAGGTTTGTAAAGAATTTTCCTGTGTTATCATCAGGATTTGAGGTAGAAACAGAAATGAGCATATTCACGCTTAATAACAGGATAAAGTACAAAAATGTACCAACATTATATAAGGACAGGGCTTCTGATAATCCTTCCAAATTGAGGACTGTACCGGATGGCATTAAATGCATAAAGATGGCTCTTAACATGATAAGGATATACAGACCATTAATGTTTTACGGGATTATTGCTGTTATATTATGTATAGTTGCCACAGCATTCTTTATTCCAGTATTAAAAGCATATTATATTTATCATATTGTAAAAAAGTTTCCGACTCTTATTGTATGCTGTTTTACTTATCTTACAGCCATACAGTTGCTTGTACTGGGATTGCTGCTTAATGCTATTAACTACTCACAGAAACAGCTGTTTGAAAATTCATTTAAAAAATAAAATGGAAAAGCTGGTGCTATCCCCAAAAAGGAAGCACCAGCTTCAGTAATACCTATTTCAGATTAATAGATTTAACTTCAACATCACCTGTATCTGTATATATGAAACATTTGTCAATTACAGTAAGATAAGCCCTAGTCTAATTCATGTCCCTCATAATCAGGATTAGTAAGAATCGGCGTTGATTCAATTATATCAACCACCTTTTCTTTTTCCTTTAGGTCACTCTTATTTATTCCGTTTATAAGAGTTTCCGTTTCAATATAAGCCATATTTTCACCTTCTTTACCTTAGATTTTCTTAGTTGAAAGGAAGCCCTTCGTCATCTACTCCATCAGGAATAGCCATATATCCATCCCCTAACATCTGGCCTGGTTCTGGTCTTGATGGTGTGTTAGTTGCAGCAGATTTACTTTCCGCAAACTCATGGTCTTCCACAACCACATCTGTAGTATACACTTTCTGCCCCTCCTTATTGGTATAGCTGCCTGTCTGGATTCTTCCGGTAACTACAATCTTGGTTCCCTGATGAAGATACTTCTCAGCAAATTCTCCTGCTTTACCAAAAGCAACACAGCTTATAAAATCTGCCGTCTGTTCCTGGTCTTTACCACGCCTTCTGTCTACTGCCAATGTATATCTGGCAATTGCTATAGAACCATCTACGTTCTGTGAATATCTTACATCCGGCTCTCTTGTTAATCTTCCCATTAAAATTACTTTATTCATAATTAATTCCTTTCTACTTAAGTTTTCCTATATATACCAAGTATCAGACATATTTTTTTAAAAAAAGTGGAGAAAGTTTACCTCTCTCCACTTAATGAAAATTATTTAATCAAAATATTTCCATTTTCATCTATGACATAAGTTCTGATTGAAACCGAATCATCAGTTATATGGCCAAAAACATAGCCATTTTTTTCTGTCATATTTACAGCTGCTCCAATCTGAGCTATTGCTTTTTTACTCCATACAGCATATAGCGTTACCGTTCCACTTGTAGCCAGATGCCTAACTGTCTCCGAACCTTCATACGAATGTCCCGAAGCATCTGCCTTTGTATTCCAGTATGAAAAGATATAACCTGGTCTGTATGGTACTGCAGATAATTTAACCGGATCTTCATATTTCACATTGATATCATTAATGGCTGTTCCGCCATCAGATTCATAATGTATTGTATATGTATTTTCAGTCCAGTGCGCATACAGCGTTATGTTCCCAATCCACTTGTATATGTCACCAACCTTTATTTTCGTTCCACCATCTGCCTCGGTATACCATCCTTCAAATGTCCAGCCGGTAAGAAGTGTCGTAGTTTTATCCGGCATATAAAGTATCTTGCTGTTATACTCATATTCCCATGTATTTTGAGTATTAAGCTTTGGTGTAGATGAAGCTCTTGCAGGTTTGTTTAAGTTATAGGTTATCAGATATTTGTTGGCTTCAACATATGCCGTATAAGTTTTATCGCCAGTTACTTCTATCTTCATGGATGGGGCTGTCAATGACCTATCCATATTCCAGTTGATAAAATGGTAACCTGCTTCTACTTCGGCAGTAATCCATAACTCATAGCCATACCTATAAGTTCCTGAACCTGTAGTTGTAACATGCTTATCTGCTCCATTTACAGTTATTTTGTACTGTTGTCTGTATACCTTAAGCTCCTTAACATTTGCACCTGCAACTGTCCAACTTATATTACCTGCCTTATACCTTACATCTTCACTTCTGCTCCAGCTTACTGTCTGTCCATATCTGTATGCCTTATTTATTACTACCGTACCCGCATCAAAGCTTCCATCCGGCTGTTCATAATAAACTGTAAGTTTCTGGTTAAATGTCTTTCGCATTGCTTTAAGATGTATTGTTATGTCTGAATCATACATTGTACCGCTTGTATTAATCTGCTGATAAACAGTATCATTTAAATAACCTGTATAACTGTATGGAGTGTTATATTCTAATATCTTATCCTGCCATAACCATTCACTTCCAAATGTACCATCTGCATTTTCATTCGATACATATACCTTTAATCTATGCGTATGTATCTTCCATTGTGCATACAGAGTAATCACTGCACCATCTGCACTTGAAAGGTTCTCGATTGTCTGTCCGTCTGTATAAGCTGTACCTGTACCATCAGCCTTAGTATTCCACCCTGTAAAATCATAACCTGTATATTTATAAGTATTTGTTGTGAGCTTACGCTGTCTGTTATAATAAACGAACTGGTCTGCCATCTTCGTAACATCATTTGTAGCTTTTGATGGCTTATTAGGCTCATATTTAACAGTATACTGATTTATGCTTACATGTGGTGTTACTACTGTATCACCTGTTATTGTACCTTTAAACGTACCGGTATTATCAATAATGGTATATCCTGTTTTAGCTGTTGTAATTATTTCATATGTGCTTCCATAGTAAGCCTTCTCATAAAAGTCTGTTACTCCATTGCCTTTAGCATGGACGCTTCCGTTTATCTTTACAACTGCTGTTGCAAATGTATGCTTTACATCCTTGCCATTGATATCCTTTACTGTCTCAGTTAGGTCAGCAAAGTTCTCTGACACTCTCTGCTTTAAGTAACCGTTAAGATTAAGATAATACTGATTACGGCTGTAATAATAATTTACCACTGTAGTTCCATCTGCTTTTACTTTTACAGTCTGTACATCAGGATAAGTAAATCCGTTTCCAAGGCTTAATCTTTTTGCTGTAACTGAAGTATCCGTAAATCCTGACAACCTTTCTGTCTTTGTAGGTGTACTTGGATAATTACCATTTATATCCATTACATAATGATTAATGGTATATCCTACATCTGCCGCTGTCCAGTTAGCTTTATAGGATTTGTTTCCTGTACTGCCTTTGTAAATGCTTACTGACTTCTGTGGTGTAGTACCATTGCTGCCTGTCCATCCGACAAACACATATCCTAATCTGACTGGATTATTAAGAGTAAATGTAGGTGTTTCAATATTGTAACTTGTAGGATTGCTTACCGTAACTGCTCCACCATTAAGGTCATAGCTGATTGTATAATTAACAGGTGTCCATGTAGCAGTATAAGTTCTGTTTCCTATACTTCCCTGATATATACTAACTGATGCTTGTGGCATTGTTCTTCCTTCTGATTTGCCTGCCAGTATATAGTGTATATAATATTTCGGCAAATTATCACCAAACGCATCACTTAAATCTTTATACTTGGCTTTATATGCATTCACTTCAAATTCTGCTGAACCCTGACGACCTTCTTTCATTCCGTAATTTACAAAATGACTTAATGCTTTATTTACGTCATCTCCGCATACCGATTTTAAATCCGGATATTTTGCAAGATAATATGCAGGGTCAAATACTGGTGCGTAATCTAAAGAAGCATAACATTCAGGGATAAAGTAAGATGTTGAATCTGATTCATCTCTTTTAATAACTTCATTAGCATTTCTGTTATATACATATGATGTATCTTTACTTTCACACCATCCTGCAAATGTATATCCTGCTCTTGTTGGATTATTTAATGTAAACGTATTGCTTTCCACATTGTAGCTTACAGGGTTACTAGCTGTACCGCCGTTTAATTTATATGTGATTGTATAATCTATTGGTACTGCATTTGACTTAAGATAAGTTCCACCTTTATCTGATAAGTAATTATCATAATCCTTATCTGTAATCTTATAATCAAAATCCTTATCTGTTGAAATAACTTCATTTGCATTATAATAGTTAGTCCAGTTTACAAATCTGTATCCTGGCTTTAATTCCGCTGTTATTCTCTTTGTCTCTCCTACATGTCCGTCATAGCTTAAAGGCTTTGACAGCTTTATACCTCTTCCGGATATTGTTACTAAATGAACATCTTTCTGAACCCATGTAGCAGTAAATGTAACCGTTTTTCCTTCTACTGAAGCAAGATTCTTAAAGCTTGCACCTGTTTCATCTGTCCATGTTGCTGAACTATGTCCTGAAGTATTTGGGTCATATCCTGTAATTGTCCAACCTGCAAATATGCAGTTTTTCTTTGTAGGATTTGATATCTTTACATCTTCATTGTACTTGGCACTTGTAGGTGCAAATGCTCCTTTAATACCACCATCATAATTATACTTTATGTTATATGTTATCGGCTCTGCATTAGCCTGCATATATGCTCCCCACATTGTTGAAGTACCGTTTCCATACTGATGCTGTATAGCTGTGGAATCATTGTAGGTAAGTGTATAATTAAAGCTTGCTGTAGTTGAAAATACCGTTCCATAGTTTTCCTTTAAAAGACTTGTCCAGTTTTTAAATCTATATCCTGTTTCAGGTATTGCTGATAATGTAACAGTCTGTCCTATATAACCGTCTGCATAATCTCCCGGAACTGGGTCTGTAGTTTTAATTCCTGTACTCTTTCCAACGATTACTCTGGCTTTCTTTCTTGGATATTTATACTCAACTGTTGTATTTCCGTCTGCACTTATTGTAACTGTTTTTGTACTAGGCTTATCAAAAATCTGTCCATAATCCTTAACTGCCGGTGTAACACTGCTTCCTATAAGCCCTGAAAAGCTTTCCATATTAGTAGGAGTGCTTGGATATGTACCGTCAGTATTCATCTGGTAATGCTTAACAGTATACCTTGCTGTCTTAGGAGCTTCCTTACTCCATGTAGCAGTAAATGTAACTGTTGTTCCGTCTGTTGCAGTTAAATTCTTATAAGATGTACCTTTTTCGCCTGACCATGTTGCTGCATTGTGTCCTGAAGTAGTACTGTCATATCCTGTAATTGTCCATCCTGCAAATATATATCCTGATTTTGACGGATTATCTATTGTTACCATTGTATCATAGTCTGCACTTGTCGGATGTGATGTACCATATGTACCACCATCTAAGTTGTATGCTATCTTATAATTATTTGCCTGCCATCTTGCATACAGGTCTACTGTTGCTCCATCTGTTGTTGTAAGATTCCAGTTTTTCTCAGTCCAGTCAGGATATTCTGCTTCCGTATTATTACATGGTGCTGATACTGTATTACCACCTGTTTTTTCCGTATACCAGTTACTTCTGCTTATCAGATGATATCCCTTAAGTAAATATACGTCAGGTGATAACATATCCTGCGAATCATCATATGTAAGTTCTCTTGAAAAGTATCTGCTAGTGCTGTTGTAAATGTATGATGATATTCCATTCTGATGTAGTACCTGTAATGTACTTTCTGTATCAGGTACATTTGCGTTAAGTCTTACGTTATAATTAATTCCTACTCTTGAAAAATGTGGTGATAAACTGTATGAAGTTTTACCCTGTCCGATATTATAATTATTCTTATATGTAAGCTTTCCTAATCCGTCTGTAAGGTAATTCCAGTTTTTATGATGCCATCCATTAAAGATGTATTTATATCCGTTACTGTCCGGAATACTTGCTGTTACCTTTAAATCAGGATTTGTGCCTTCATAATCGTGATACTCGCCATCTGTTCCCTTATAAAAGAAACAATTTCCATATACCTGATACAGGTTGTTATCCATACCATCATTAATATTATTATTAATTGTTACAGTCTGACCGGCGGTATTAGACGGGGCGGTGTCTGTGTAATTAAACACTGTTGTATATCCCATCCAGTGCGGATAAAGATTAACAATTCCACTGTTGTCCTTTGATATCTCATACAGGTTGTTATAAGTCTTTTTTCCCCTGCCTATATCAGTACCGCCTGATGCTGATGTCCACCAGTTATACAATACCTTGGTAGGATTCTTTGCCTTATCCTGTACAAAATACTTGTCTGTTACTTTACTGCCTACTGATTCATAATTATTAGCACTGAAGAACTTATTTACTCCCGGAAGGTAATTATTTTCATTCTGTACAAATGTCTTTGAAAAATATCTGCCGTTCTCATTCCATGTCCATCCTTCAGTTGATGCTGTTTCTGTCAGTTTTGTCAATTCTGATGACGGAATATTGCCTGTGTTAAGACGTACTGTGTATTCATGTGATTCTACAAGCTTATATTTATGAATTGTGTGAGTATATTCTTGTGTATGAAACTCATTTGCTCCTGTATCACCATTTGCACAGCCAAGCCAGTTATGTGCTGAACCTACAATATACCAGCTCTGTGTATCCTTACAATATGCATAATAACGTCTATAATAAGCAAATCCTGCATAATCTGCATCTGCTCCGGCATCTTTATCAGGACATCTGTAATTACTTGCAAGAAGCCAGTCATTATCCTTGTCTGCACCATATTCAGGATAAAAGCCGGTTTCATTAGATACATTGTGGGTATCAACATAAAGCGTATACTTACTGACAAGCTCATTGAGTTCTGCATCCGAAACTTCACCAGTGTATTTAACATATGGACTTCCAACCCTTATCTTATACCTTGAATCAGATGTATATGTCTTAAGACTTGCTAAAAGCTTTTCATTAGTTGGGTTTAATCTTTTTCTCTCCACAATATCACTTGGGTCGGATTCTATATAACCTATAATATCATCACCTTCAAATGAATGCGTACAATTCCATGAGTCAACTTCTACAAGCTTATAACCGGCTTCGTGATAGTTACCGTTATATGTATACCGTTCACCGTTCTCTTCAAACACTTCTGATATTACCTTAACTGTTACTGTTCTGTTTCCGTACATTGACCATGAGTCATAATATAATGTGTCAGATATGGTAGTCCAGTCAGCCCATTCAGAATCCGCAGCCAGACAATCAAGCCTGTAGCCCGGTTTTAATTTGATATATGTACCTGCACTGGTATTTTCTGCAAAGTATTTGATACTGCCATTAGTCCATCTGTTCGTTCCTGCTTCATCTGTAGCAACCCATTCAATACCCTCTGTCCATTTAACAGTAAGACCATAATTAGAAGCTGCATGTACTGTTATGGCAAGCTTTGAATCTACTATAAGACTTGACATTATACTGAATACTGTTGCAAGTATCATAATCAGACTCTTTAATATTCGTTTCTTCTTTACTGTTATAGATTTAAAATATCTTGGACCTGCCCTATCACCGCCTACATGATTTTTATTGATTTTATTACTGTATTTAAACATACGCTAGCTCCTTTCTAACTGGTGCTCCATAATATTTATGTAATAAAAGCGGGTAGAATAAATAAAAAATTATCATATATTTCAAAAAAATAATGTAGACAAATTCAGAGTAAATTATTGTTTAATTATTTTTAATCATAAAAAATAAGAGACTACCTGAATTAATATCAGACAGTCTCCTATATATGTATAAGTTTATTTAATTATCATGGTCTGAGATAGCGAAATGCTACTTCTGTATAGTCGCCTTCTTCATCAATAAACCATCCTACAATAGTACCTGATGCTAAAACTTTATAAGGGTCAATTCCTAATGATGAAGCAATCTGCTTTGGAGTAGCAGTAAAATCACCACTCATGCTATACCAGCCTTCATACACTGTATAAGTTCCGTCAAGCTGATAAAATGTTCTTGTTGTAAGTGTCTTAAACTCACATGAATAATCCCAATCAGCATTAGGATTTCCATTAATGGCAGACACTTCTGATCCTCTTCCTAAGCCATATTTATAATCCATATCTTCAGGAGCAACATATGTATAAGTCTTACCATCAAAAGGATTTACTGTTGTAATAACTTCCGGTTCTTCTGGTTCAGAAGGCTGTGGTTCTTCAGGTGTTGGTTCTGGTTCACTTGGTACATCAGGAACATATTCCGGCTCACTTGGAGTATCAGATACATTTCCATTATCTGCTCCATTGTCTCCTGCATTTTCATTTCCTTCTGATACATTGTTGTCTGTTCCTGTGTTTCCACCATCAGCTACAATTGTATCTTCCTTTGGCTCTTCCTTTGCTGCTACATCTGCCTTTGTAGCTTCTGTGCTTTCTGTTGCATCTTCTATCTTAGCATCTTCAGATACCTTTACTTCTGTACCGTCTGTCTTTACAAGTGTAGAAGCATCTTTTACAGATATGTCGCTCACAGACAACTTACCATCAACTGTTGTAGCTTTTCCTGTAAATACAGCTTTATTTCCATTGTTATCAATCACTTCGATAACAGCCTCGCCATTGTCACTTACTGTTGCATTACCCTCAAGCTTGGTTGTCATACCATCTGCATCTGTGTAGTCAAATACTACCTTGCTTGACTTCTTTTCGTTATTCTTATCTGCTGCTGTTATATTCTCCTGTGTTACTGTTGTATCATTATTCTTTACGGTATTATTCTTCTTTCCACAGGCTGTCATACCGAGAGATAATGTGAGAACTGACATTGTTATTACTGCTGTTTTGAATAGATTCCTTTTTATCATGGTTGTAATCCTCATTTCTTTTTATAATTATACTATCTTTCTGTTGTTCATACTTTAAGTTAATTGACGAAGCTTGTCAATATCTTTCTAAGTTACGATGAACTACTCACGACCGACAACTGCCGGATGGAGCTTTCTTACTTATATCTTGATAATCACCTAACTTGTTTGCAGCATTATACATTTTAACAGCATTCTCGATACTTCTTACATTAATTCTGCAACAATTAACACTTTCAATCATCCTGATACTCGGCAGTAAATCCATATAGCGCATCTGCAGCGCACAGGTCGGATTCTTTGTTCGGACAATTCAGTAATCTTTTTCAATGTTCTTAATATAAGTATCGTTTTTCCCTTCTACTAAGAAAAATACTCTTTTTTTCTTTGAACCTTCGGTCATGAAATTATAATCCTCTTTTCTATAAATTTCTAATGCTTATATATATGAAATTTGAGAATTTGGGACAAAAGTAAAAAATAATTACACGATGCTGCTGACTCGGATGTGTCTATTCCAACAGCACGGTATTCTTTGCACGTTTTTTCGCTAGCAACTTTATGCTTGTTGAGTTGGAAATCGTGAATATGATACTCAGCAAAGCTGCAATCCCTAACAATAAGTTTGTTGTATCGCTTCTGCCATCTAATTCTTCCGAATCTGAATCTGGCTTTGAAATATTTTTGTCACTTATATCACTGATTACTCCATCTTTTATCGTTAATACAGCCATGTTTTCAAAATATATAGTAATTACACTATCTTTGACTGAATACGAGTATTCATTGCCTTGCGTTAAGAATGTACCGCTGTACCGCTGGTCTTCTATGATTCTGGCGTCAGAATATTGGTCCTGAATTGCTTCTTTTATGTTTTTCAATGAGTCATTCCTCATCTGATATTCTCCAAACAAACATAACAATGAGCTTAATATCATTGTGATTACAATTTTAAACTCTAATTGTTTATTATTAGCTGATGTAAGTAAATGTACAACCAGTAATACACAACTTAATATCATTCCTACAAAGCCTATTATTGCCATAGGGACTGCCGGACTTGTCCCATATGCAGTATTAAATAAATCCATAATTTCTGTTTTCATAATACAAAACTCCTTTCCTTTTTTTAACAGCGGAAACACCTAATCTTTAGATTCGGTGTTAGCTGCTTTATGCAGTTGCCTAAGAGACTGCTATTTCCCGCCAGCTGCCACAATGTACGTTTTTAAGATTTTACTTACCTGTACTGATTTGCCATTCTCAAGTAAAGCTGTTTTTCCACAGTTATTAATCCCCTTAACAATACATCTGCCATATTTCTTACTCCACACTAAATCTCCTAGTCTGTAGGAATAATGCTGACTCCGGATAGAATAGCATCCCTTTGTTACCTTCCAGCATCTTTTTTTAAGTAATAAAAGACAGGATTCTTGTCATCCTTTAAATGTAATTAAGCCACTCTGGGTTAATCTCATAATCCGTATTTTTGATACCAAGTTTTCTTCTTATTCTTTTATGCTTTTTAACATTTTTAGCATAATATGTTCCGTTTGGATGTTTGAACCCTTTCTCAATATCCCAAAAACAACAAAATGTTGGTGAATATGCTTGCTCAACTATAAATCCACATCTGCTACAACTTCCATGTTGCTCTACTGTTCCCCATCCAAATTCAGAATAAGAACAATACTCAAATGTTTTTGTTTTACAGATAGGACATTTATCAAATTGATAACCCCATCTTGGTTTTCTTTGTTTCTTCATGGTATCATTCTCCTTCAAATTCATCCCAATTAATCAAAACATACTGCTTATAAGCTGGATAATATGTAGTCGTTCCTGTCTGATCTTTACACCATCCATCTAACAGATCTTGCAGACCACCAATATCACACTGTTCATAAGCATCTTCATGTAACTCTTGGCAAACATTGTCAACTACATTATCAGCGTCAATGTGAATCTTTTCTACACTGCACACCCATAATCTCTCAGGTCTTATGTATATTTCTTCGTCAGTATAATTTGCTGCATAATCATCAAAGAAATCATCAACAGTGCTGTAATACTCATCAAATTCCTCACAATAAAGCATTGTGTCTACGTCTTTTTCATCAACTGGAACAGCTTTAGAAACTTTTTCGTTCCACTTCCTTATTCTCTCTTCCTCATCGGCTTTCTTCTGACCCTCACAGTCACAATGCATATATCCTTGATTTTTATATGGCTGTCCACAATAAGGACACAACCTCTGTACACCATTGAAACAACTCTGACAAAATGAGAGTGCTTGATGCTTGTATGGGAAATGTTCTCGTTTATCAGCTTCAGAATCATCACCTTTGATGCCATAAATGTTATTCTCAATTTTCATTCCAAGACCATTGCAGATAGGGCAAATTCTTTCGTGTTCTGTTAAGTCTTTGACGAGAATTTTAGGAAATGATTTTTGAATTGCTTCGTAAAGATTTACTTCTTCTCTATGCGTTAAACTCATACTGTTATCCTCCTACGCTCCTGTGTTTGCTTTCAAAACACACTGTTCTTCATTCATATCAATTTCTGTAACAATAATCTCCTGACACTTTTTGAAATCATCTGAACTCAGTCTCGCTTTTCTTTCAGCATGTAATTCTTAACAACCTTTGTAGCAATATTCCTGCTGCCAAGTTCATTAAAAAAAGAGAAGTATCTTCGTTCAACCAGTCCCATGTTTTCAAATTCATAGGTTCATTAAAATCCACCATATTAATTACGGAAATTTTATCAAACTTGTCATCTATTTCTTTTTTCTTTTCAGATACTACTTCATCGATCATATCTTCTATACCCACCTCCCTTCATTTGGCTATTTCTTGTATATATGAAAATTGAGGATTTGGGACAGAAAAAATCTGAATTTTTTTGTCCTAAAATTTGGATAATCGTATATATGAATGCAATAAACTAAATCAGGAAGGAAAACAGCATATGATTATTAAAATCAATCTCAAAAATTCATATTATATTCCTTATATTCAGAAATATCTGCTAAGATTCGATGTTAATTCTGTTACGGATATCATTCCCGGTAAAGACAGTAAGAATGAAACAGCGTTAAAGCAGTTCATAGAAACAAATGTTAAAAGAATTTCTATTATTAATGATGAACATCAATCAGATGAGGAATGCTCATGGCTAGAAGAACGAATAAGAAAATCTCTTTGTTCATACCTTTTATCAATGCCAGATCTCGATGAAGAAGATGCTGAACTGACTGTAAAAATGATGGATATTTCATTTCCCAAGTATTTTGAAGATAAAGATGAGGAAGGCTGTTGCTATTGGTTTTCGCACAGCAGGACTGTTGTGGTGCAGTAAAAAAATATGAAAAAAATTAAGGATTTGAGCCTGTAATATTGCATAAATAATATGTACATATATTTTTTCATTTTGGTTGTCCTAAATTCAGGAAAAACATATATATACATTGCAGAAAGGTAATAACACTTTTCCTGACTGCATGTATTTGAAAAAATAAAAAAAAGTTTGTCCTAAAATCTGGATAATCATATATATGTAAGCAGGACGAATTAAGAGCCATTGGCTCATACGGTAGAGATGAAGGTTCGATTCCTTCTCCTGCTACTTATTTTGCTTCTATCGTTCATCGGCTAGGACACTACTCTGTCACAGTAGAGAAATGAGTTCGATTCTCATTAGAAGCGTTAGACGGTTACATAAATGCAGATAAGCAGGCGTAATCGTTAGTAAAAACAGATGACAAAAGTAGGAACAAAACATCTGTTATTGTCTTGAAAATCATCCTACAAGTAGAGACATTTTTTGTGTCACTAGCTCAGTTGGTAGAGCATACGACTTTTAATCGTAGGGTCACGGGTTCAAATCCCGTGTGACACACTTATGTGTCGTGTTGGCAGAGTTGGTATTGCACGAGATAGCTAATCTTAGGTCAACTAATTCCTTATAAATATGGTATTGCATAAGTTTCAACGGGTGAACACGGCAGGTGTTTATTATTACATAAGCACTTCGTTAGAGGTAAGGGGTTCGACTCCCCTATGCAGTATTTGATACCGTCAGAAATGACACCGTGAAAGCGCAGGGGACAATCTGCAAATATCGACCCCTATACGGTTGCAGGGTATCAATTTATAAATTTATAAATTATGTCTGTACGTTAATTGGTAAACTGCCGTTAATTCGGTATAATGCAGGTTCAAGTCTTGTCAGTCATAATTGAGTGGGAACGCAGACTATAGTTCGTAAGGGTGTCTGCGAGACTGTGAGTTGAGAAAACTGTTCTAACAGTCATTTTTTTAAACATTGTCCTAATTTTTGGATTTTCATATATACAATGTATGAACGAATTGTTAATTACTTTTACCTCTTTATAACATAATAATCGTTTCCCTGTCTGGGTGGCAGACATATTATATGTGGCAGGTCCGAGTCCTGCACAGGGAAATCAGTATATTTTCAGACAAATTTGTCTGATCTGATATACCTCCTTTTTTTATTTGGTGCATCTGATGCCTGATGGCAGGCATTAGCTTCTGCTAAGAAACGGGTTCGATTCCCGTCAGATGTACTGGGACGGTTTGTTGCGCTTCCGCCCCGCGCGTGTTTTCATGTTTTTTTGTTTGAAATAGGTGCATCTGTAGCTTAACTGGCAAAGCGTTGGTTTGGTGGTCCATGATGCAGGTTCGAGTCCTGCCGGGTGTATTGGAACAGTACTGTTCCATAACTTAATACTTTTTTAATCCATAAGTTATGTCTGTAGCTTAATTGGATAGGAAGCGCCGGCGCAGTAGTCGGAGGTGCAGGTTCGAGTCCTGCCAGGCATAATCGGATTGCGGAGAGTGCGAGCCGACCGAACAAAAGGTTTATATATAAAAAATAAGAAAACCATGGATATCTTATCAAGTAATATATGAATAAACAGCACAAAATAACATTACGCATATGGGTAGATAATAGCAGGCTCTTTGAGAGGTGTGAAAAGTATGATGTACAACATATGAAGTAGCCAAGTATATAATTATACTTTTGACCTGCCGCCCATTTGGTTCTCTAGCTCAGTTGGTTAGAGCATCCGGCTCATAACCGGACGGTCCTGGGTTCAAATCCCAGGGGAACCATTCCGCATCAATTGTATGGGTTTACGAGAAACCCAGTGTCGGATTGCAATGATGCGGATTTTCCTTCTCAATATTTGAGTATTTTAGGTACTGCATAAGTTTCATCGGTTGAACACGGTAATTTTGTCTGTTGGCGGGTATGGACAAATTGTCGAGGCAAGGGGTTCGACTCCCCTATGCGGTATTACTAACCTATCGGTTAGCAAATATATAATTAATATAAGGAGAACTTTTATGACAAAATCAGAATTAGTCAGTGCTATGTCAGAAAAGACTGGGGTATCGAAGAAAGATGCTGCTGCCAGTATAGATGCATTTGTGGAAATCATTTCTGATGTATTAAAGCATGGTGATAAGTTACAGCTTGTCGGTTTCGGAACATTTGAAGTTTCTGAAAGAGCTGCAAGAACAGGCAGAAATCCGCAGACAGGTGAAGATATCAAGATTCCTGCTGCCAAGATTCCTAAGTTTAAGGCTGGTGCGGCTTTAAAGAATGCTGTAAATTCAGGCAAGTAATTTTTATTTTTTGATCTGCAGGGCAGCTTACTGCTGCCCTTTTTTGGCTCTTGCAAGGAAAGCTGTCAGTTTTTGTACCCATTTTTTCGACACCAGGTTCGATTCCTGGAAGAGTCATTCGGGCTGAAATAATAACAGTTCGTCACAATCATACATTTTTAGGTTCTCTGATCTGTTAGAAATTTTAGACAGTATTTATGGAAAGATCAGTTATGGAACGGCTCATATTTTTGTGAAATAAATCATTCAAAAAGGAGGAAATAAATGGAATTAAAATCATTAAAGCCTTATGGGACAACAGGAGCTTTTATAGCTGGAAATATTACAGGTGCATTAAGCATTGTATGTATCATACCTGCAATTATATTCCTTTTTAAATTTAATGTTGTTTATTCAGCCATATTTATCGGTACTGCCGTTCTACTCTATTTTATATACAGATTCATTGATTTAAGATACGAATGGCATCAGGATGCAAAGCTTAGCTGTACAGAATATGGCATAAAGTATCAATACAGAATGGTTACATTTAAAATGCCTGCTGTTTATGTCATAAAAGAAATTGAAAAGATAGAATCCAAGAAGAATATGCTTGTTGTCTACGGAAGAATATCTTACAAAAACCCATCTGGAGCATATGCAGCTGTTATGGTAAAAAAATGTAAGATTGCGGGAAGATATGATGAAAAGACATTCAAATATATACAGGAATACCTGATGCTCAATGTGCCGCAGGAACATTAATACTACTATCCCACTGGAGAACGGATTCGGTGGGATTTTTTTGAAAATTAAGTTACCTCAATCTCTGAATCTTTAGATTCGGAGAGCGTCAAATTGACAGGGGAAGCGAGTAGGTGTTAATATGATTATGTAAAAAGAGTGCTACCGATAGACGGTTAGCCGTTAAAAATGATTTGAAAAAATAATCGTCTCAGTTTTGCTGACCAGGGGCGGTTATTTTTTTGTGTTTTGTTTCCGATCTATGAAATTCTATATAAAATGGTATCTATGTAATGTTCTGATTGCGGCAGCAGGCATTATAATTGCAAGCGTAAAAGAACACTTCTATTCTAATTTTTTGCAGATTTTACATACTCCGCAAGCACACATAATCTGTCTAATATTGCATTTACATCTTCTTTTGTCCGCCTGCGGTTCTGGATGCGCCGCTCTATGTCTTTATAAGTCCTACAGTCTATCATGTTCCCGAAATACATGGATTTAAGCCTTTTGTATAATGCTGCATCATCTTTTTTTTGCTTTTGCTGTATAAAATACTGGTGTTCTTTGTTCTGGATAAAGAATGTACAAATATGCCCTTTATCTTTATGCAGACAATTGTGGGATTTGCAATATGCAGCACTGACATAACCTTTATGCGCGTCACAATAACAGTATCCTACTGGTTCCTTGTCTGTAATTTTATTATCTATGAGAGCATAATAACTCTTAGTGAAATTGATCATTTATACACCTTCTCTCCTGCTTTTATTTGATATATATACCAAGCGGGGAAAGATTTTTTCTCATTACACTTTTACCAAATAAAATACTGGAGAATTGTCCGTTCTGTTGCAGCACTTTCAGACATGGCAGCAGACATCTATATTTCGACACTAATCAAACAAGTATCCGGAACGAGTCTATTACCTATATCCCGCCAGATAATCCTTCAATGATGAAAACTATATATGATTTGTTATATATGGAATTACACTTATGAAGCATATAAATATTGAAATATAAAACCATATAAAGAAAAGAAATAGAGGGTGCATATGTAGTTATATAGGAAATATAGGAGAAAATTAGCTTGTCCTAAACTATAGTTTTTCGTATATACATACATAGGTAAAGGAAATAATAAGGAGGTTCAAGGTGTTGGGTAAATTAGTAGATATAGAAGATGTCAAATCGCTTATTGATGATATTTATGAGAGAGAAAAAGATATTATAAATATGGATTATAAAAGAAACACTATTAAAGACAGAATAGATGAATTAGATACAGCTTTTGATGTGAATAGTGTTGTAAGTCAATTAGAGGATTTGGGTAACGAAGAGTGTTCTTATTATGAGGGTACTCCATATAAGGATGTTATTATAGAATGTATTAACAAGGTTCTTGAGATAGTAAAATCAAATACAACAAATAGAATTACAAAAGAGACAAACATGATGTAGTTGTAACAGACAACGGAACTGAAGTATTTAGGAGAGCCGTAACAAAACAAACTATAGCAATAGCAAACGCTATATATTTTACGCACAAATATGCAAATGCGAAGCAGGAGGTGATTATATGCTAAAGGTAATAAATATTGAATGGGATACGGATAACGATCATAACTTACAAAACGCTTTGCCAAAAGAAATAGATATTCCGGAGAGTATTAATACCATGGACGATATTTCAGATTATATATCTGATGAGACAGGTTTCTGTAATTTCGGATTCGATCCGGTATAAGAAAAGGGGGTTGATGATATGTTTCCAATTATAACAAGCGAAAAGCAAAAGAAATTTGAAGAAAATTGTATCAAAAATAACATTGAAAGTGATGAAAGTAAGTGTAATGTACCTTGTATATGTGGATATTATGGCAGAGCTTGTAGACAGATGAATGACAAGGCAAATAGATTTCTTTGCACAGGATGTGCATTAGCTGAATATATCAAAAGGAACTAAGATTTACATGTAAATACGTGTTTCATTGGAAGATTGGAGGTAAATATGAGTCAAAACAATTACGAAAAATATGCAGTAGTTAAGCAACAGGATTTATTGCGCAAAGAGAGAAATTTGCAGCAAGCTATTAGTTGTCTTAGATATAGAAGAACTTTTGCTTCGTTACAAAGCATTGATAGTGCAATAGATTTCGTTGCTGATTTATATGATTTATCTATTGATGAAGTTAAAAGAGCAATGGACGGAGAAGAATATTGGTGTGTATAAAGCTAATAAGTAAATGAAACTAAAATTTCCATATTCGATATAGGAAAGGAAATATATGTACACAAGAGAACTGTCATTAGATGAAAGAGTTGCTATAACGATAGATTTGTTAAAAGATACCATAAAATGTCAAGAGTCAAAAATGAAAATTGCCGATAAAAGAGGAAACGATGCAGACTATATAAAAGCATATGAATTATCATCGTTATGTGAACAGATTAAAGATATATTAGATGGCGATTATGATATGACCGAATGAAACTAAGATTTACAAGGATTGGAGTAATTAAAATGATAACAGAAAATACACGGAAACAGTTAGCAGATTATAGAAAGCATGGTAAAAAGTTAAAATATCTCATCAATTATCTTATGGGATTAATTGATGATGAGGATGATTTTGAAAATATCATCATAAGGGAAATGAAAGCACTTGCATTTAATGAAGATGAGATTGTTGAATGTTTGGAGTATCATTTTGGGTTTGACATGAGCTGGCATCCGATGAGTGTGAATTATAAGAAGGAGTGATTGATATGTGTATATACTGTAAAAGAAGAACGGATGTAAAATTTGGATGGGAACAACCTAAACTACCGTATCATAACAATATGCCATGATTTACAAGAAAGAAGGGTTATAGATAGGATTATTAATATTAACAAAAGTGTTCCAGCCGGATACTTTATCTGTTCTTCATACAGAATATACTGGCAGCAGTCCTGTTCTGATCTGTATTCCAGTCAGGAATATTGTAAATATCCAGTATTAGCCCGCTCTGCTGCCATAACTGTTTCACTTCCGATTCGTTCTGCAAATCGGATATTTCAGTTCTGATTTCTATGCGTCATTTGCAGCAGTCCTGTTCTGCTATAGATATTTTTCACGCTTTTCTCATACTGCAAATGCATATCCATTCACACGGATTGCAGCTCCGCTCTTCTGCAGGATCATGTAATCGTCACAACAAAAATTTATTCGGTAGCGCGATTCGCCAATTATTACTGCTGTCAAAATATCCGCAAATATACCCCAAACCATACCCTAGGCGCACCTGCAAGTCCATATTCCAATCAGAAATATTTTATACTACTAAGGAATAAGTCCATTCTGCTGCCATAATACATCTTACATCCTGCGCCGCAAAGTCACCCCAGACAATACCCTAGACATACTCCTGCTCCATTTTCCCATCAGATCACGGTAATTATCCCACTCAGAATAATTTGGTGGTGCGATTCGTCAATTATTACTGCTGCCAAAATATCCGCAAATATACCCCAAACCATACCCTAAAAGCACTCCTGCCCTGTTCCCCAGCCGGATACTTCAGCTCCGTTCTTCATACAGGATGTACTGGCAGCAGACCTGTTCTGGCGTGAACACTTCCGTATTTCCCCCTATACCGCAAATGCACCCTTAAGGCACCCTTTTATACCATAACTGTCTGCAGATTACAGCAGCCATGTTACAGGAACATTAACAGTTTTCCTCTGGTATCTGCTGCCATATCCATCCGTTTTGCCCCATTTTGTCCTGCTTAGACTGGCAGTGGATAGTGTATATTACAATTCTGATTTATTTTCATCGCACAACCAATACCGTAATCTATTACTGTATACTATTATTATGATATATTTTTTTATTTCTTTTACATCGCTTGTATATCACAATACAGATATACATTACTCCATCCCTTGTATTTATTGTATATTACAATTATGATATACAGATTTGTTCCGCAAAATAATTCTGTATATCACTATTATGATATACATATTTCCCAACATAATAGCATTTTGTATATCATAATACTGATATACTTGAACTCATATGGTAGCAGAACTGTATATTATCATTATGATATACTTTTCTTCTTATCTTCTTTTATTCTGTATATCACAATACTGATATCATATTCCATCTCACAACCAAAATTGTATATCACAACTCTGATATCAGATTTTTCTTACACTTTTCTCCCATTTTTTAAAATCCGCTGTTCCGCTTGTGAGACGATTCTTTTTTACTCTCTTTTGTTGTGAGACGACTCTATTACTCGGTTTTGGTTGTGAGACAACCCCGTTCCTACGGTTTCGCTCTCCATTCCACTATACCTGACAATTTCGGTTGTGATACGGTTTTGCAACATCCAGTTCTGATTGGGAATATCCCTTTTATTCCCCTTTTTCACCCCTTTCGTATCCCTTACAGTACTGGTAATTAAGCCTTATTAACACTTTTATTGTGGATGTTATATTAAATTAACATACAGCATAAGTCCGCCACCTGCTCCATTTTGTCAGTTTTCTTTTACTTTTACAATCTGTTTTACATCCGGTTCCGACCGACTTTTCCTATCTCTTTCAGACTGGCAGCAGGCTTATTTCCATTAAACCAATTTTATACTCCTATCAGTACTGGTTCAGCCCCTTTTTATACATCTTTTACACCCCTACAGTAACTTTAGGGGCTGTTTTACTAACTTTTGGTCTGAATTTGGTAACTTTTATTATTGTTTTGGTGTAGTAGCGGTATTGTAAGCGATTAACTTTTGAAAGTTAATGTTAACTTCTGAAAGTTTTTAATGATATTGTTGATATAGTGAGTGAATATACACTTATCTATGAAACACAGCGGACTTTTGGTGTATTACAATATGGTATTATTTTTTGAGACAGCTATACAACAGTATATGATTCCTGGCATACAGTAAGCTCTGTTTAGCCATAAAAAAAGAACCATACACAGCTGTATAAGCTGTATACAGTTCTTATTATTTATGCCGCTGTCTGAGAATACTCCTTAAAGCGGCTTATGATATACATTGCAAACGGTATAAGTCCATATCCACCCGCAATATGCACTCCTATCACAGATGCTATAAACGATGCCATAACCAGTCCGTAGAATATACCAAATGGCACTGCTTTAAATTTACTGCTCTGGTATCCGTAATCGATTCTTGTCAGATATACTGGCGCATCAATCTTTACTGCCCTTGTATGAAGATGCATTCTTCTCATATATCTGTCGTCTGACTTAAGCTTGAGGAATGTCCTTGCAAATACCTTTCTGATTATATACAGCAAAAGAATCACTGCAAAAGAAAATACATATGCTTTGACCTTTGGAATGGCGTATATACCGCTCCACCATAGTTTAAAATCGTTCATCATTAACTGCAACTGGTATAATACATTATCTGACATAGCATCCATAATATGCCTCTTTCTGAAAGCCTTTCTACTTTCCTTTTTTCTTATATATACCAAGGTTTTGTCTGATTTTTGAATTATTGGGGACGCAAAAAAGCTCTGTATGCGCAGAGCCTTTTCGTGGATATTACAGTATTCTAATTTTTTAGCAGATTTGCATACTCCCACAGGTTCTGTAGTTCGTATGTACTTATTATCTGTGAACTCTCACTTAAGAAAGGACTGATGTCGGCTTCCTGTGGTCTGCCATATGCATCCACATAAAACGGTGCAAAAATCACCAGTTTGTGTCTTGCTCTTGTAATTGCAACATAAAATAATCTTCTCTGCTCCTCTATTTCATCCTCATCACACCATGGATTAGGAAATGTCTTGTCGGTACAGTTAAGAATATATACCCTGTCCCACTCCAGTCCCTTTGCAGAGTGGATTGTAGAAAGCACTATGGCATCATCCGTTTCATTCATGTTAATACCATCCAGAGTCATTGCATAGACAAATTCCTCTGCTGTATAGTATCCCTTTATCATTTCGTAGAAAATGGCAAATTCTTTCTTGTTATCCTTATTCTTTTCAATCAGTGCTTCCTTGTCTGTGGCTTTAATATTGCTTGTCTCATACAGTATAAACATCTGACGAAAATAGAAATCATCAATCATATGTATCTGGTCCGCAAGCGGTTCATTTTTAATTTTTCTTATAAAGTTGCAGAAATTTTCCAAGTCATTGTAATATCTTTTCTTCTTATTTTCGTCTGACAGCAGCCATTCCATTCCATATGCAACTACTCCATCCGAAAGTCTTTTGGCATTGACTGAGCCAATATTTCTGATTATTTTAATAATACGATTGAATGAAAGTTCATCTCTCTGGTTGTTTGCAAACTTAAGGAGTGCTAAAACATCCCTTACATAATCCTTATCCATAAACTTAGGACCACCATGTTTTACATATGGTATTCCTGCCTTGTTAAGCTTTGCTTCCAACAGATATGATTCCCTTCCGGTCTTGAAAAGTATAGCAAATTCACGCAGAGGCTTTTTCTCTGACTGATATTTCACGATTTCGTCATATATGTAATCAATATCATCTGATGATGAATAGTGTCTTATTATGTCCGGCTTGTAATGCTCCGCAAACTGTGCTGTCAGGTTTTTCTCAAACTTCTCCTTGCCGGATAATATTACTGCATTTGCTGTGTCAAGAATCTCCTGATTTGATCTGTAATTCTGATTCAGGATTATGATTTTGGTATCCTTGTACAGATTCCTGAAATTAAGAATATTCTTAAAATTAGCTCCCCTAAATCTGTATATGCTTTGAAAGTCATCACCTACCACACATATATTGTTATGTGTTTCGTCAGTGATGAGCTTAAGCATTTCCAACTGAAGCTCATTAGTGTCCTGGTACTCATCTACCATGATATATTTGTAAACCTGTTTTACCTTATCCTGTACACTTTTATTGTTTTTTAGCATCTCATTACACATAACAAGCAAATCATCATAAGTAAAATATATATGTGACTGCTTATACTTTTTCCATGCTTCAACCAACTCTTCACATATGTCGGCGTGCATCATTAATTTGGAATCTTCCATTAATACATCCCTGAAATATCGTCCGGTATTGACTGATAAAGAATATGCTCCAAGTATTTTTTTGTATGGCGGAATGGTTTCGTCCTTATACAGCTCATACCTTTCTGTATCATTGTTTTTCAGATACTCATACATGTTATTCTTTGCTACATCCATGGCATCTGCAGAATCGTTTTCAGACAGTATTGTAAAGTCTCCTATTCCTGCCATGGAACCATATTCTTTCAGGAGTTTTACGCAAAATGAATGAAAAGTACACGCCGTCAGGTCATTACTTATCCCCGGTAATTCCCTTTCTGCTCTCATTTTCATCTCATCTGCCGCCTTGTTAGTAAATGTAAGCATAAGTACATTGTTCATATTGATACCATGTTTGTACATGTTTACAATACGGCTTATAAGACTGTGAGTTTTCCCTGAACCAGCTCCGGCTATGATTAACACCGGACCATTGATTGTATTTACAGCTTCCTGCTGTGCTTCATTTAACATACAAATAAGTCCTTTCTGTTTTTATATATATACCAAGATGCAATTCATTTTTTAGATGCAAAAAGACAGTGGATAACGCGCATATACGCTACCACTGTCTCTTTCACCAATCATAATTCTTCTTCTCAATTTCTCAATGATATTCCGTTTACCTCTACATTATCATTGAGCTGAATTACAAGACACTGTCTGCCGTCAATAACCTGAGTGCTTACAATGTCAGTCTTATCAGAATTGATCTTAATTACAACATCTGGCGTCTTTACTTCAAATTTTTTTCCAGACGAAACATTTGATGCCGCGAGCTTTTCATCTCCGGCGGCCATCTCGAAATGTTCTTCAAAATTGCCAAGTCTCTCTTCCTTAACCCCGCTCTTTTCAAGCAGATCTTTCATCTCTGTCTTATCAAGCATAACCGGTGCCGGATTTTCCTGCTTCTTCTCTTCTATAATCTGCTCAAGATTTTCATGGATATTTTTCACAACTTCAAAGTCAGCATCTTCACCAAGCGCCTCACTTATAAGTGATGTAAATATTTCCTTCTGCTGCTTGGCCGGAAGCGGAATAGCACAATCAAGCAGACAGTCGATAAGCCCGTCCTCAAATTTGCTTATATCCTTTGTATAAAAAAGCGTCATATCCTCATCCGAACTTCTATTATTGAATGCCGGGAACAGAAAACCAACATCCGGAACATCTACCATATGAGCTGGTTTCTTGTCATGGAAATTGTTATCTTCCTCATCATATCCAAGTCCCGGCTTGGAAAGATTAATATGACATACGCAGCACAAAATATAGTCGTAAACATCATCAGATGCATCTTCCAAACCAATATTATCAGCTGTAATTCCAGGAATGTCATACACCTGATTAATAAGAAGAATCAGATAATTACCAACATAACTGTAATTATTGATAATCCTGTCATAGAACTCATCAAGAAGTCTTTCATCTTTAAGACCGCTGTCTCTTAAGTTCATTAAAAATGTTCTTGCACCCTCATCAGCGTACGCATCAACATTAAACTTCATATCAACAAGGTTCTTTCCTGGTGTTCCTGAAAGAGTCTTCTTAAATATATCAAAATACTTATGCTTCTCCTCTTCAGGAAGATTAAGAAAATTCTCATTAAACTGTGTTATCTTATTTCGCTCACCATCAACATAGCATCCGCATAACCTTAATATTCCACAGTCCTCCAATGTATATTGTGATTTAATTTCATTAACGTCTTTTTTTGTCATGCCATAGGCCTCCTTCGTTTCTTATTTTCTTATATATACCATCCATTTGGTCATTTTTTCTTAATATTCTGAAATTTTCTAACCAATCTGCTCGCCAGCGGGCGGCATCTTGTCGCTTAAACTTAGCGAATTATTTTCCCGTTAAGTCCTGAATTATATTCATCATTTTTTCTGCATTTATGTGATGGACATTATTTTCCTTATCAGATTCTTTTTCCTTATTTCTGTTCTTTTTTCGGTATATGCTTCGTATTTTTATTTTAAGATGCATTACCTTGGCTTCTATTTCATCTGCAGAATATTTCGTACCTAATCGTTCATTTACTATTTCTGGTTTGCTTATGTATCCATCATAGATACACAGAAGCAGTTCCTTTTCCTCATCACTGAAGTTTTTTATAATATCCCCAAGTTCCTCCATACTTAAATTTATCAATGATGCTTTTTCAGGATTTATTCCGCCTGCCGGAGTTACTATCGTATCATCAAGTGATATAATATTACTTTTGTTTAAAATATCTATGGCAGACCTGATTTCGTATTCGGACATATTGAGCTTTTCCGTAAGCTGCGGTGCTATGTCCTTGAGCTGATCCAAATGGGATAAGTATTGAGGGAAATTCTTTCTTACACAGTTTTTTATTTTGTTTATATTCATGCCTATATAATAGCTTTGTACAGAATTTTCATTAAGGTACTTAATTATATATTGGTTCATGTATTTTTCCATGTAACTCCAATAATTTGCCCCACTATTGATTTTATATTTACAGGTTTTTTCCATTATTGCAATAATGGCCACATTAATAAGCTCTTCGAAATCATCACACCAATCCCAGTCTTCTCCAACAATTTTATATATCAGGCGATAATTCAATTCGACTATACCCGATACAATTTTTCTCCTTGCTTCTTCATCTTCTGTTGCAAAATATTCTTTTAAGAGTATATCTGTTTCATATTTAAAATTTGTAGTATCCATAAAATTTTTCTCCTGTCTTTTTACCCTGCAAAAATTCTTTCCAGTTTCTTATTTCTCCCAAGCTCTTTTAAAATATTCGTAATTGTCGCACAGTAATATTTACTTGTATGATTTTCGCCAAGGTATAAATTAAGTGCATCAGTTGTAGTCATTTTTTTCTTCATCTCCTGTATTTCAGGAAAAAATCCCATATCATATTTAGCATCCAGAATTGCAAGCTTTCTTGGGGTTAATATACGTTTTACAATATCCCTGATTTCAGCACTCGTAACATTTGATATTGCAATTTCCTCTGTAAACTCTGATAATTCTGTAATATTACCTTCATCTTCCTGCGAAAAATCATATACGACATATTGAAGAGCCATGGTATAATAAGTATTTTTTATGCGCTGTTCACTCCACCCCAGCTCTTCCATCAGCTGCGGAATATGTATCATTACATCATCCTCATCAATATTGAGTTTCTTGATGCAATTCTTCAATACGCTTATGCTTTGCTGTGAAGCTGCTTTTATTCCCTTTTCTTTTCTAAAATACTCATATACAGCATTATTAAAGAAAAACTTGGCATAGGTCGAATACAGGCTGATATCATTAATAATGTATGTATTCATGGCTTTCATAAAAGCTATGGTGCATTCACTTATAAGCTCCTGCACAACCTCTGTACCAAAAGATGAAAATCTTTTTACGACATAACCTTCAATATAGGAGATGTTCTCTTCTGCAATTTCTGCAATTATTTTGTTCCTTTCTTCTTCATTTGCTTCATCTCTTTTTTGCAGCAAAAAAATAGTCCGCTGTCTTACTTCATTTTTTTTTGCTTCTGTCATTTTTCCCTCCTAAAAAGTAACCCTTTTGTACAGAAAACCTGTACAATAAGTAATTGCCATTTTTTGGAAAGGAATTCTCCGTAAATGTATATACATTTACACAAAAGCATAAAAAAATAACTCTTTCCATTTTCAGGAAAAGAGTTATTTTATATAAATGTTGTTGTAAATTCACCATTAAAATGTATTATATATCCAAAATAAAAAACTGGTACTAATCTGTAAAGAAAAGTACCAGCTTTTGTATTTTGGTGGCAATATTATATTTGAGTGAATTTAGCAATTATTTCTGATCTAATCCTTGCACCTTTCGTATTAAGATGTATAGAACTTCTAAGTCGTCATCGCATTCTGCTAATGGATGAAAATAATCTCCTGCTGGTTTCATGTAATTTCTGCAATAAAAAGCCTTAGCTCTTGGTAATGTATGTAAGTAAATAGCCTTTATTCCCATTGTATTTCTAGCCATTTCATCAATTATACCTATTATTGCTTCAAAAATCCATGCAGCGATTGGTTTGTCTTCATTACCTTCTTTATAAAACAAATTTTGATATTTTACATCGACACCAAACATGGTTATTTTAATTGCAGAAATTCCACATAATATATCAGTTGTGTAGCCGTTTCCTTCATCATCCACATCTCTGAAATAGTAAGGTAATGAAGAAGCCGCTAAAGAGAAGTATGCTACAATTTCTTTCTCTTTAGTATTATCAGTGTGTGTTACTAAATATGTTACAGCATCTCCTGTTTCCATATCCGAAAACACTTCATCTGAATAAAGATATTCTCCAATTGCTTTTTCTGGGTAGTTCGTTCCAGTACAAAATGTCTTAAGGAATTCTTTATCTGACTTTGATAAAACATTAATGTTAAAATTAAAATCTTGAATATATTGTCTTTCTTTCATTATTTTGTACGGTTAAACTTATTGAGTGTTTTAGCGCATTTTTTCAATGACTCGTCCGTTAATCTGGTTTTATTGGACAATCTGATAAATGAATCACTCTTTTCAGCTGGGATAACTGGTAATTCAATTTTTATAGGTAGAGTATTTCTTTTTATCATACTAATCGCCTCCATATAAGCCTTCCTCCTTTCCCTTTAATGGTTCTCTATATCAACAGGGAAAGTGCCACCACAGCAATCCCTGAAATTTTAATGTAACAGGAATTGCTCCTATTTTATTGTTTCTCCATCTCACATAATCATACACAATAATATATGCAAGGTAAAAAGTTTTCCGACTCCTTTGTTTATATCATTGTATATAGTATGACAGAAAAATAAATGCTTTATTCTTATCTTCAGTATATAGTAATCTTTTCTGATAATCAAGATTATGGCTCAATTTTTTATCATGGAATAATCTTGTTGTTGTGCAGATTTTTAGCGTAAAAAAATACCTACCGCAATATTATCTACGATAGGTATTTTTGTTTTTATTCTGTTTTTTCTACCAGTTCTAAACGGTCATACAGCATATCTTCTACTTTTTTCAGCTGCCTTTTAGAATATTCATTTTTTGTGACTGCATGATATTCCGCTATATACACAATAAACTTAAATGTATCTTCAAAATAGTCAGACATATAATCAAGGTCATAATCTGACGGAATGTATGTACAGAGCGGTAGCTGTTTGAGTATGTCACAGACTTTGTAATACTCATCATATGTTTTTTTCATAATTCCCCTGACTTTCATTTACTTGATAAGCTCCCATGTTGACGCTTCGCCTCCATCTGTTATTGTTACATCGCCGCCGCCTCTCATTGAGAATGAATATGGCTGGATTTCATCCTGCATCCAGTAACTGTCCGTATATTTCCTGTCTGACGTTTTTTCGTAGTAGCTGGCATAGGATAACAATGCTCTCTTTGTTTCTTTTACATACACATACATTTCACAGTACCACTGCTCATATGTATAAAACCATGCATCGTGTTCTGAATACCATGTAACCGTATAATCTCCATCCGGCAGCCCTGAAAATGTTATCCTTGGTGTTCCATTTATATCTTTCAATACCAGGGTTTCTGCTGTTATCAGTTCCCCTGTTCTGGTGTTCGTCAGCTCGGCTACAAAACGACCTGTTCTTGCTCCTACCTCTGTCTGGTCGCGTATTACTTTCGTAAGGGCATTTGATGAATCAACCTCTATTGTCTTCTCTGTTTCTTTCAGATAGTCGCTGAATTCATTAATTGTGTATGTACATCCGTCATGTCTGGTTTCATCATACCACGGATGGTACACATTAATGCTTCCTCCTTCATCAAATGCTCTCCTGTATGAATCAGAGTTAATGTAATGATTCACCGATAATTTGCCCTCTATAGGAAGAAATATCTGATATGCCTGTTCCGAATAATTTTCCCATGAATGTGACAGATCTACTATCGAAATTGTGTCATTATAACGGTTTGTCTGAGATCTGGTATAATCCCCATCATCACGCTCATAATTTACCGGATCAGTTACCGAAACACCCCATTCCTCAACATCGAACTGCCAGCTTCCGTCTTCCAGACGGGGTTCATTAAATTCATAATGCTCCTGTCTTACATGAGTATCGTGGTATACGCCACCCGGAAGATAATCTTCTTTTGAATCACTCTTAGAGATGCACTCGCTTATAAGATCTCTTAACCAGCTGTCGTAATCATCAAGATCCACATTGTTGTAATAGTCGTCTGTGGATGAGCCTCCGCCTGCTACATTATCGGCAGAGTTGATTTCATTACCACCAGATTTCGCCCATACTTGTACAGTACTGCCTAATACCATCACTGTTGTCATTGCAGCTCCTGCCAATCGAAATAAATTTTTCCTAAGTATTCGTTTCTTCATATAAATATATCCTTTCTGATTTTATATATTTCATCTATGCAAGGTAAAATATCTGTCTATGTTATTTATGCAATAAATACACAGAAATTCGTTAAAAAAAATGAAGAAACTTAAAAAACCGCCCTGTTTCTGACAGAACGGTTTAGAATATATATAATAAAGAAAAATGAGAATTAACTTTAAAAATCAGGAGGCTACAACTCCTGAAAAAACTATTCGTTTTTATTATCTAGCAATAAGGTCTCCGTCAAAATTAACAACATCTTTATTGTTATCAGCATCCTTATTATACGATGACATAGTAAATTTCATTGTAACAAGGTCATTATCAGTAGTAAAGACATACTCAGCTGACATAATCTTACCGCCAAAAGGTTCTGCTTCTGTTCCATCCTGTACCTTGCCCTTATCGCCCTGTACAAACTTAGGAATATAAAGATCAACAAACTGTACTGAACCTATCATCTCTGAAACTGTACCATCAGTAAGTTCAACACCTGCAAAGTAGATTAATCTGTTCTTTTCTGTTGAGTAGTCAATCGGATATACTTCACATACCGACTTAATACCTGCATTACCGTCATTATACTTTGATGTTGTAAATACATTCTTATAATCTACCCCATTGCTGGTAAATGCGTTTTTTACAGTAGAGATTGCAGCAATCTTAGCCACCTGATAATACTGCTCATAATCACTCAAGTCTTCCTTTAGCTGTTCAGAAGCAGCGGTAAACACTACCCTGTCCTTCATGTATTCATCAGCATACTTAAGTGTCTTGTAATCAGTGAACTTGTAATTGGCAAGCTTTTCTGCTGTGCCTTCATACCACTTCCACTGCATTGATGTAGCATTGCTAGATACTAAACTGTTTAAATTATTAACATCAGCATGTGTCTCTGCAGAAGTAGGAGTTGTGATAGTCTCCTTCTTATTGCTGCCTGCACCGTCTGCTGTGTTCCTGCCGCAACCTGTAGCTGTTGCGACCATCATTACTGCCACAAGTCCTGTGGCCAAAAACTTTGTTATTCTCATAACTTTGTCCTCCATTTTTCTTTAAAATTTGTTACACATATATAATGCAAGGTAAAAAAAATCGAAACTGGAAATGATTACCTGCTGGCATAGTATACCAAATAATATAGCAAAAAGGTACTATATTTTTAGAAAATTTCGTAGAATATATTCTTTTATATACCAGTTATATCATTTTGTATACCAATCTGCGAAAAAAACATCCCAGAAACTGCTTCTGGGATGCCGTCAGACTTATTGGTCATAGTAATTGGTTTCAATATCATACACATTAAATGTTGCACTATCCAATGATGATATGTTCATAGATTTCACTCCTTCAGGAGTTAACACCTGCGCTGATAAATTAGTTTTTAATTTAAGTATTATATACTCATTTCCATCAACTGTTACACTACATAATTTCTGATCAGCTATCGTAGGCTGATATTCAGCATATTGTCCCTCAGAATTTGTTCCACCCCATCCCCAGTTGTAGTCAGGGTTAATTATGTTTAATTCACCTATATTACTCCTATCATAGGAACTGCAATCCGGATTTCCAACCAGAGATAATATATCTCTGGTAAATAGTGTCTGTGATGTAACTTCTCCACACCACGAATCCTTATACCCTGAATAATTGTATCTTCCAAGTTCCTGTGACATGAGCTGGTCGCCAAGCATTTTCAGAGTTGTTTTTCTTATTACACCTCCTATGGTAATACCTTTTATTCCATCTGGGTTAGTTGAGTCTGTTATTATATTAAGTGTATCGTTTGAGTTCGATGGAACAGCGACTTCATAATCTATAATCTCCTCATTTCCATTATACAGAAATTGTGAAACTGCAGATACATGAGCAACCGGATAGGTACTGTAAAAATCAAACATTGAATTTGAACTCCCCGCTGCCAGCCACGGATATTCATAATATGTATCTACACCAATCTGGTCGCTGTTTACCCACATATTAAAAGTTATTCCATAGCTGAATTCACTGTCAGCATAACTACGGATTTTATTAAATGCTGCATATGCTTTTCCCTCATCAAAACCGTTGCGGGATGTGCTATATATACTGGCCGCATCTGTAATTGCATCAGTCCATGTCTGGGCCTTAACCCTTAAAATATACTTTCCTGCGATTTTAACTGATATTATTATTCCCATGACAAACATTAGGATAATACATGTCATAAATATTGTTGTTGCATACCCTTGTTCAAAAAAAATTTTTTTCTTTTTCAATTATCTCGCCTCACTATACCGGTCTTTCTACCATCATAATTATGTTTGCACTTACAGTTCTGTAACGCATTCCCTGATAAGGCAATAAAGACTTTATCTGTGCCTGAAGTGTTCCTTCCTTTAAAACACCTTTTGACCATCTTGAGCCATTAGAACCTACTCCAGTCAAGGTATATTGTGTCCATGTGATACCCATTCTGCCATGAGGAAGTGCCTTATCTACAACTTCGTTTGCTTTTGCAACACCATCGTCATAGTTATCATAAACAACTGCAGCTCTTGTAGCACAATATACTGTATACTGTAAAGATTGTCTTACATATGATGTCTGCATTGCATAGAACATGATATACATACATGTAAGTACAAATGGGAATAATAAAAGAAATGAAATTGATTCACTCATCCCGGATTCCCAGTCAATCTGTTTTAATTTCTGCATAACTTTCTCTCTTTCTTAATATAGTAACGGTATTCCATATCCCGCTAATACTGCTATCGAGGCTAATGTATAAGCCGGTCCCATTGGAATTACGGTTTTATTTTTTAATAAGCCTTTTTTATCCTTCATTATCATTTTCACAAAGAAATATTCATTTATGAAATATGCTGCCACGGTAAGCAGATGAGCTATTATTATTATGTTGCAGGTTACAAATAGTCCTTCGCACAACAATATTCCTAAAAGAAGTTTCTTGTCGCCTCCTCCTACTTGCGGCACTAATAAAAATAATAAGCCAAGAAGAATACATACAACTGCGAATATATGATCTCCGCTCATAAATCTGTATATGATTCCACATATAATAAGCGGAAAGGTTATAAAGTTAAATATCTTCATCTTGCATATATCCGAAAACATACATATTGATAATGCTATGATTAACACAATTTGCATTGAAATACACCCTTTTTTAACATAAGCCCTGCTCAATGCAGGGCTTATGTATTACTTTCTTGATCCACTATTAGATATTATCAATTTCGTTAGCTTTCTGAAGAGTTTTGTTTGCTTTGCCACGGAACCATGTAGCAATTATTGCTACAACACCGATTACAACCATTAAAAGTACAACAATTTCAATCGTTGTCAATGCACCTGTTTCATCACCTGCATTCTTCTTTACAGTTTTTACTACATTTCTTAAACCATTCTTAAGCTTCATTAACTTACTCATAAAATTTCTTACCTGTTAAGTATATGCTTCTGACATATGCTTAAGTTTTCCTTTCTTTTTTAGTATAAATTACTTGTTACATATTATTTATGTAATAAACAACGTCGAATTCCTTAAACAAATTTCAATTTTTTTTATTTTTTAGATATTGAAATTCATCTGTGTCATTGTTGGCAAAAGTACCATTACAACAATTGGCGCAAGTACGCCGGCCATAATAGGTATCATAATCTTGTTGTCAAGTGCCTTGGCTCTTGCCGTTAAATTGTTAAGATGCTGTTTCTTCATGCTGTCAAGCTGTTCTACTACCGAATCATATACATCTACGCCCTTTGTATAAGCAGAAACAATATTCAACACAAAATCATTAAGAACGGGAACCTCATACTTCTCTGTCATATCTTCAAGTGCTGCTACCCATCCCATGCTTGTTATATTGGATTTTTCCATAATCTCAAGTAACTCTCTTGAAAAAGAATTATCCACCTTTTCTGCAGTTCTTCTTATAGCCTGATCTATTGGCATTTTAAGCTGTAACGCTATAGATAACAGCTCAACAAATCGTGGAAGTTCTTCTTCGACTTGAAATTTCTTTCTTTTTGCGGCAGAATTAGGTGCCTTCTGCGGCATAAAAGCAAGCAAATACGCTATCACTGCACACAATACCGGAAGTATTACTATCTGTGTTAGTACATAAAGTATAATACCCACCAAAAGAACAGCTACGCCGTATATACGCATTACAACAACACTTTTAATGCCGGAATCTCCGATACCGGCAACATAACAGTTTCTTGCGTATTCAGCAGAGTTAATACCAATTTTCTGTGCAACTTCATACGCCTTTTCTGTTTTTACCTTTTCTGTATCAGCCCTCTTGGTAAACATCATATCAAAGAACTTATTATTAAAATCATGGAAGAACCAATCGTTAGGATCATAATAAATTGATTTCCTGCGTTGCTTATCATCAATAATCAGGATTATACATGCAGCGGATATAAATATAACCAATGCAAATATAACGCTTATCGAAAGATTGTCGAACACTCCGTAAATACTGTTCAACACTCCTAAAATACTGTTTAACATATTCTTTCCCCCTTTAAATATTAAGTGCTGATTTACGCATCTTTGAAGCTATAAATACACTTATGTACATAATTGCTATCAGACCAACTAATGTAACCGCACCTTTTACTGAGCTTGTATAATATTCAAAGATATCTGGCATAAGAAACGCTAACATCGCAATAAGTACGACTGGTGCACACATAAAAACATTAATCATCATCTTTGAATCAGTCATTAATGACTTGATTGTAGTCTTATTATCCAGTCGGTCGGCAATAGTGCGGGCAACGGTTTCTATTGTCTCTGCTTCGTTACCACCAATTTCTTCCTGAAGTGCTATAGCAGATGCTACATCCCTTGCATCCACACTCTGCGTTTCCTCTGCAAAATCAGCAAATGCCTTATCAACTTTTACCCCCATCTTTATCTGTGAATTTATGTTTCTGTATAAGACCTTCATATCCTCATCCACAAACTTTGAAAGACATAACTCCTCAACTGCCTGCTGTATTGATAATCCTGCCTTTAAGCTTGCTGCAAGTGTCATTAGTGATGCTCCATACTTTGAATCAAAATCATCTTTTTTAAATCCTGAGAACATCTTGATTAAGAAGTCAGGCAAAAAAAAGCCTATAATCGCACCTGCAGTTGTAATAAATACATTCTGAGTAAAATAAAATGCCGCGCCGCCTATAATACACATGACAACTACCACAAGCAGTACATAGGTTGTCATATTCGCAAAAATCTTATACTGTCTTAAAAACTTCTTTTTATTATTAAAATACTTTGTAATAAAGTCGTCATCATCCGCTCCCAGCAGGCTTCTTCTGTCTGTTATGTTAATTATAATAATAGATAACAAGCAGAAGATAACTGCAGAAACAAGAATAATAACCAGTGCTGTTAAATTATTCATAAAAATTTCTCCTTAAACTGAACAATTATTTAAACTTAAAAGGTTCTTTTATATCCTTTTTTGCAACGAATTTTGCTTTTACTCTTGCAATCTCCGTTTCAAGTGTTCCAAACATCTGCTCAATCTGGCCATCTGTGTAATGATAAGCAGACTTGTTAGACAGATTTCCAAGTCTCTGAATAGCATTTAGTGCCTTTCCGACCCTTACCTCTGCAAGGCGGATAAACTTTTCTTCCTTGGTTTCGTCCTGCTTGTCTGGTATGTCATTTGACACATTAGCATCATTGACACCTTCCATATACTCCGCATCTTCTGCTGCGGTTTCCATTTCTATTACCTCATTCTCATCATCATATTCATTATACATAAACAATATTTCCTTTCTTTAGTCTTCTGGCGGAATAAAGATACTCTTATCTATTTCAACACCATTTAGCATTGCTTTATCTAATATTTTTTCTGGTATAAATCCGGTTGCTTCAAATCTCTGTTTGAATTCGTTATAAACAAAAATTGGATTAAGAACTACATTATCCTCATCATCAAGACCGTTTATGGCTGTAATTTCTACAACTCTTCTCTTTCCATCTCTAAATCGTCTTAACTGAATTACAAGTTCGATAGATTCCGAGAACTGAACTTTTTGTGCATGTTCTGTCATCTTCATGTCTTTATTCATACCGTAAAGAATTGGCATACGGGTAGTTAAAAGATTGTGCGGTGAATTGGCGTGTACTGTGGCAAGTCCTCCGTCATGTCCTGTTGACAGGGCAGATAACATATCTACAATCGCGCCGTCTCGGATTTCGCCTACAATAATTCGGTCAGGTCTCATACGGAGCGCATTTTTAACTTCCATAGCAATATCTACCTGCATCATGTCAGATGTGGCGACACTGGTTCTTGTCTCCATTCGTCTTACTCTTGGAGACTGTAGCTGTAATTCGCATGTATCTTCGATGGTTACTATCAGCTCTCCTTTGGGTATGTAATTAGATAACATATTAAGGAAAGTCGTCTTACCGGTACCAGTACCTCCGCTTATTATTATATTTGCCTTTCCTATAACAGCCATCTCAAGGAATTTAAGTATTTCCCCGTCAACCGAACCAAGTTTCAGGTATTCTTCTGGGCCAAGTTTATGCTGTGAAAACTTTCTTATACATAAGGTAGCTCCATCAGGTGTAACTGGCGGTATCGTGGCATTAACACGGGAACCATCATCGAGCCTGGCATCCACTATAGGTGTCATAAGATTAAGAGTTTTGCCTTTTGACTGTACTATCTTATTAATAACAATTACAAGGTGGTCTTCTGAATTAAAACCGGCATCTACATCCTGAATTTTACCTTTCTTTTCAATCATTATTTTGTCATATCTCTGGACAACAATTTCCGTTATCTCCGGATCTTTTAACAATGGTTCTAGCGGTCCAAGCCCAGTTGTATCTATAGCAAGCTTAATAATTCGCTGTCTGGTTTCAAAATTAACGGTTGGAGGAAGCAGTTCTGCCTGCTCCCTTATATAATCATTAATCTGCCTTTTTACTTCCTCTGTTTCACCAAAATTAGCAAGCTCTGTAGCAAATTTTTCGCCTACATTTTTTACAATCTGATCAATATAAGCCTGTTCTTCATTAGTTGCACTTATATACTGTGTCGTTACATTCTGAATTACTTCCTGCTTTCTTTCTGTTACAGAATTAAGCCTGTGCTGAAGCATTGAATTCCTACTTCCAAACATATTGTTCTGCATTTTCTATTACCTCTTGAACAAACCACGTTTTTTATTCTCTACAACGGGTGTTCCAGTTATTCCAGATATAAACATATCAATATCCTTTGTAAAAGTATTATTAGCCGTATACACAAGTGGTACTGCCTTATTATGCGCCTTTGTCATCTCTGAGGCTTCATGCATGTGTCCGGCACACTTATATGGTATCGTGCTTTCAATCTCCGTTGTTCCAAGTCCTGTTTCAGACTGATTTCTTACCCTGTTAATTACATACATAAACTTTGATACATCAAAGCTTACATCCTTAAGTGCCGAATAAAAGCTGTCATTACTGTTAATACACGATATTTCCTGTGTAAATACCATATAAACCGTATCAGCTAACTCTAATGCACAATAAGTTGCATCCCGGCTATCTGATTTAGTATCAACAATTACATAATCAAATTCCTTGGAATCCTTTAAATTGCTAAGTATTGTAAGAAATTCATATCCTTCAAACTTCATTGAATCCTTGTGTGTAATAGGTGCAGGTAAAACATATAAGCTCGTGTCATTATATTGCTGCATAAAATCAATGATTTCGTCATTAGAGAACTTGATGCTTCTTGCTGATTCATTGATAATGTCGTTAATATCTCTTCCACTATTATCTGATGCGACAATTGTTTCTACCTGTCTGCGGATATTATCAGCCCAAGCAGTTATATTCTTCTTTTCATTTGACATATCAAGTGATAAATCCGTAAGAACATCTCCAAAATCAATATCAAAATCTACAAGGCATATCTTTAAATTTCCTCTTGTACCAGGCTGCTTTGACAACTGGAGTGCAACCGACTCAGCAATACTTGTTGTTCCTGCTCCACCTTTAGAAGAAAAGAAAGTAATAACCTTTGTATTTTTATCTCCTCTGTGGATATCATTTATAACACTTTGCTGAGCTATCTGCTGTTCCTGTGTCATCTGGATTGTATTTATCTGCTGTACAGGATTAATCTGAGCAGACTGAACATGAAGCTGCTGATCTGTATAAGGTTGTGACATCTGCGGTACAGGCTGTGACAACTGTGGCATTGTCTGTGGCATTGAAGTTGGTATAGGCTGCGTTGCCTGCGGCATCTGAGGCATTTGTGGCATCTGCATATTCTGCTGAGGCTGCTGATTCATCTGCATCATCATCTGCATCATCATCTGCATCATTTCTGGACTCATCTGGTTTCCCATGCCATTTACACTGCCAGCCGGACTCATTCCAGGCATTCCCATAATACCCATATTAGGCATGTTCGGCACCTGATTCATCTGCTGTGCAGTATTATCCTGTTCATTCATCTGATTCATCTGGTTGTTATTATCCATTCCTACATACTCCCCCGTTCCGTTATTATTATTCATAGACAGTTTTTCATCTGCATTTACAATAATATTTTTTTCCATAACATCTATCAGTTCCAGCGTGGAACTGATTTTACCTACATATGAATAACCGTAAGACTGAAGATATTTTTCTCCTTCATCCGATAATGCATATGTCTTAACTGCAATATTAGAAAAATTCCAATCTGGCTGCGAATCTATCATATTTTCTGACAGATAAATTTCTGACGGATTAAAATTCTGTATTGTCAGCATCAGGTTAGATACATCAGATATCCCAGAACATATGTTAAAAGTGTGGTTTTCAATCATCATATGCGTCTGAATATCTGATATAAATGTACTTCTTTTATCAATTAATAAAATGTTACGCATAGTCCTATTCTCTCCCTAAAAAATTAATTACTTTGCCGCAGGTGTTAATGTTGACGCTGGGGTTGTTGACTGATAGCCAGTAACATTAATAAGTCCCATGTAAATATATCCGTTCTGTGCGAATGATACTAACTTCTGGCTTTGTTCATTTGTACACTCAACAGTTATGGATTTAAGTGTATTTGTTTCATTAGCTTCCTGTTGCACTTCAAGAATCTTCATTTTTTCAAAGACTTCTGTCTTAGGGTCAGTACTGTTCTTTTCTCCACAGTAAATATTTACATATGAACCTGCTCTTATATCACTTGTTACTCCTGTTATACTGTCAACGCTTAATGTAAGTGCTACCTTATCATTCTGCATTGAGGCTTCAATCTCATTGCCTGAGTTAGTTACAAGCATTGCTTTTGAAAGAATCTCATTGGCAGAGACATTAGATCTTAAATAATCACCGTCACTTATAATCTTATTAAATGAGCTGGCAGTTATATAATAATTTGAAATATCACTATTTCTGTTTGTTTCTACCACCTTTTTATCAACCTGAATAGGTGTAAACATTGAATCTGTTATCTTTGTTCCTGCTTTAAAATCTCCATTAAAGCTGTAAATAGTTGTCTTCTGTGAATTGATGAGTGTGAACACCCCTACTCCTGCAAGTACAGAAAGTACAAGCGCAATGATAAGTACCATTAAAATTTTCTTATTCTTCGACATATTTTGTTCCTTTCATTTTAAATTTATTTTTCATTAATTTACTGCTTTGGGGAAAATACTTCTTCAAGTCTGTCCGTACCTATTTCATTAAGTACCTGTTCAGACATTATCCGCAAAGTTAAAAGTGTTACATAATATAACTGTGGCTGTTTTAAATTCTCTGTCTTTGTTTTCAGCGTTTCTAAAAACTCTGCCACACACCTTTTGGCCAGGCGTATATCATCTGACGAGATATCTATATCTTTAAAATTGTATTCACCATCTTCTGCCATTTGTTTTAGTTTTACAATCACAGCAAAGACCCCTTTCTTATGAATTTTCCAAACTCTTTTAAGCAATTTGCTTATCCATATTATTTATGCAATAAATACGTTTCAATTCTTTAAAAAATTTCAAAAAAAAGAGACTTTTCTCAAGTCTCTTTTAAATATATTAATATTTGTTTAAGTATGTGAATTGTTTAAATCCTGCTGTTTCCAGAAAATCCCAGCTTTGCAAGATGCTTTTCCAGCAAAATTTCTTCCAAATCTTCATTTGTCGGAGTTGGAATGTTCAGCTTATCTACTGCCACCAATATAGGCTCTGCCATTTTATAATCAAAACCTCTTGATGTCTGGCAGACAAACCAACCGATAGGTGCTCTTGGAAACCATTTTACAACATCTCTATCTTCGTATCGTGGTTCTTTTCCTATCGCAATAGCCGCTGTCTGGATATCCTGATTAGCACCAAGTCTTCCAATGAATTTAATACCGGCATTGGCAATAAGCGAACTTGGCATCATGGATATTTTCTGTGTTATGGCTATAATAAACAGTCCATATCCTGCAGCCTGATCTACTATCTGTTCGAATTCTGATTGTCCGGACATGCCTGATGACTGTCCTCCTCCACCATTATTAGCTGCACCTGCGTTATCACTGCCAGTAAGTACTTCATTCGCCTCTTCAATTACAAGTACTGTTTCATACTGGTCTTCTGAAAGATAACCCTTATCATGTGCGAGTGCAAACTTATAGAATCCAGATGTGATTGCACCAAAAATGAAATTTTTGAATGTATTTTCAAGTCCTTTACTTTCAAGGACCGTCACATCATCATCACCAATCATCTCATCAATTCCCATGCCTTCAGATGTGCCAAAGAGTCTTCTTTCAATTGAATACTTTCGGCCAAAGGTTGAAAGACGGTCTAACAGTCTTGAGTATGCGTCCATTGTATCAAAACCGGATTTCTTTGATGCAGCTATTTCATCTCTCTTTCTTTCCATTGCCTTATATATCTCTTCAAAGCATACAACGGATGACAGATCTGGAACAATATTCTGCCAGTTTTCGTCATCACATGCTTCAAATACTCCCGCTCTGTCATATAATTCATATACGACATCAGCTATCATCTGCTTACCTCTTTCAAGAAGTCCATATGCACGGCAATATATATCAATGATTCCATCTATCCATATCTGCGGCGTAACTCCTCTTGGAATCTTCCATGGATTAAGCTTGATTGGATGAAAATTTACATTACCAAGGCTGTAGAATCTGAAACGGTCAGATTCGATGAACTTGGCAAGCCCTCTCCAGTCACGCTTCGGATCAAGGCATACTATTCTTAAACGCTTTCCCGTTTTCTTTCTCTTGATATGTGCAAGTTCTTTTATAAATCTCATTGCACACACAGTTTTACCAGAACGGGAAGCTCCTGTAATAATACCATGCATTAAAGCGGCTTCCTCTACTCTGTAATCATACGGTGTGTTATAGCCGTTAGCCATTGTCCATCTTTCGGCATTTATTATCTTTCCTAAGTAAAGCTCTCCTTTAAGTCCTGACGGACAGGCAAAATGCGGAATATCGTTCACTTCTGAAAATACACCTCCCTCTGATGTTCTTGGAAGATGCGTGTATGCCGTTAATTCATCAGGAAGAAGCATTGTGCAATACTTATAATCCTTCATTCCATATACATCTTCCTTCATAGGTTCAGAGCTGAAAGCTGAAAAACGATATAACATATGCTGCTGTTCTCCCTCTGACAATTCAAGCGCCTGCAACGGATGAGTCATAGCATCAGTATTCTGCCATGCGGCCTTAGATACGGTCATTGCAGCAGCAAGGCTGTCTCTTGTTGAGCAAGCAAAGTATACATATGTATAAAAAGCTCCGTTTGACCTTAAAGCTCGTTTATATCTATTATTATCAAATTCCAGCAATTCAATAATATCTTTAACCTGCTGGTCTAACCACTGATGGGATTTGCTGTAGCCTATGCTTGGTCCCAATCCCATGCTTGAAGATACACCTGTATTAACGCTACCGCTTGAACCTAAAGCCTCACTTGTGCTTGTACCATTTCCTGTAGAATATGAAGAACCCTGGCTTGTGCTTTCACTTGTGCCATGGCTTTCACCCTGCGTTGTACCCTGACTTACGCTGTGACTTGTACCAGTACCGTAACTTTCTGATGTGGAATTTGTCTGTCCTACACTGTAAGTCTGTCCTTGGCTTAATCCTGCACTCTCGCCAGAACTCATACTGTGTCCAAGATTGCTTCCCATTGAGTAACTTTCGTTAGTGCCATAAGAAGTACCAAAATTTTGACCTATACTGTCAGAGCTTCCTGTATTATAGCCAATACTATCGCTTGAACTTACCCCCTGAGTGGCACCATAACTATCACTTGAGCTTACCCCCTGACTATGACCTGTGCTGCTTCCAATACTCATACTGTCGCTAACACCCATGCTTTGAGACTGATTAAATCCCTGCGATACACTGTTACTTTCACTTGTACTTACAGTCTGGGTTTGTCCAATTGATTCACTTGCACTCGTACCATAACTTTCACTTGCAGAATTATTCCATCCGCTACTCATAGAAGTGCTGTCTGATGAGCTAAGTGAACTTGACATTGAATTGCTAGCGCCACTTGATGCAGATGTACCATCATTCATTGATGAGCTAAGTGAATTTGATTGAGAGTTTGATTGGGAAGCATTTCCTCCAATTCCCAATATACTACCACTCATACCACCACTTGTTCCCTCAGAAAATGACAATCCGCTTCCATTACCTGCACTATGACTTTCTCCAGATGAATATGATGTACCATATGATGTACCACTTGATGTGCCTGAACTATGCGAAGTACTTTCTGAGCCAGAATAACCTTCAGATACACTCTGCGAATGTGACATACTCGAAGATTGTGAATGACTTGTTCCTTCGGAATATCCTTGACTTGTACTATGACTCACAGAATTGCTTGTACCATAACTTTGACTCTGTGATGTTCCATGTGACTGCGTAAGTGAAGTTGATTCATTTATGCTTTCACTCGTGCCATTGCTATGACTTACACTGGTTCCGCTGCTTGTACCATCACTATGATTCATACTCATTCCACTGCTTGTACCATGAGAAGAACTTGTACCAAACGATGAACCTGTACTCTGTCCAGCCGATGCAGATGATGACAGTCCTTCTGACATGCCAACACTGTTATTAACACCCTGGCTTGTACTTAATGAATTTCCATAATTTACACTTGTGCCGTGACTGTTTCCTACAGAGTGGCTTGTACTTTCTCCATAGCTTTCAGAAAATGACTGACTCAAGCTGTGACTTACATTTTCACCTACGCTGTGTGAGAAATTTTCTCCTTGCGAATAGCTTACACTTTCACTGTTTGTATAATTGTGCGACCATCCCGAACTCTTTCCTGCATTGGCTCCGTATACCATTGGCATACTGATATTCATTGATAAAGATGTATTACCCTGCAGCTGGCTGTACCAGTCCGTCATCTGCCTTTCATTTTTCAGAGATTTAGCTTTTAAAGTATTATATTTTACGGGTGTGGTAAGAATCTGTAATACATATTCAAAGTCTGCCATACCCGCAATAACTTCTTCAAGCGTACCCTGTGAATCAGGATTAATATTTTTGCCACCGAATCCTTTGTTACCGCCATCTTCAGCAGATTTATTTGCTTTTGGAATTCCCCTTATTACAGCCATATAGTTCATGTTGTAAAGCTTATCCTTAAGCCATTCTGTTTCCTGTGCATTTATTGTACGCATTTCTAGCACTCTGTATGTTCCCTGAAGTGCATATGTCAGTCCAGTATAATCTTCATAACATTTGCGTTTTGCATCCTCTATATTTTCAGCTACACCCTGACAGCCATACAAGAAAAACAATCCTAACGGCTTTGGATGAATAACATTTGCTATTACAGTTATAAGATTTATTTCACTCTCATAACACGCAGACAACACCTGTTCATGCATATCCATTAATGCCGTAGACTGCTTGGCAGATTTTGGAAGTCTTATGACTCTTGTAAATTTGCAGGCTTTATATACATGATGTTTTTCTCCTGTATCAGAATTAATTATCTCTAATTCATAACACATGTATTTAAGAGGCCTTTCATACATTTTTCCATTACCTTCTTCATATTCAGCCCAACTATCCAAAATTCTGAAATTATCTCCTGGTTCATCATTTCTTCGTGCGGGAACAAGCATATTTTTTATCGTTGTTTTTGTTAATGTATTATTCAACATCCCCATCTTATCATTTCTCCCCGTTTATTTTTTTTGCTCCTTCATCAAGCACAGCTTTCATATGATTTTCTTTAGCTTTTTCCTGAACATCATAATTTTCGTCTTTTTTCCATGTCAGATAATCAGTATCTTCTACTGTTGTAATCTTTGCTCCAGAATTTTTTATAGCATTTGAAAACATGCTTGATTCCTGTGTATTAAGAACAAGACTATTTCCATCAAGATGTATATAAGTTCTGTTATCACTAATTTCATCGTCTGTTGAAGCATAGTAGTAATAAGAATCATCTTCATCATCAATACCTGCCAGCTTAACAAATGATTCAAATTCATCCTGATTGTCAAATACCAGTGTTGTTGTTACATTGTTCTGTTCAACCGAAGCTGTATTTTCTGATGTATCAAGATAACTTTTATATGCATCCATATATCCACTATTTGCTTTTGCTGATGCAACAGCAGCAGTATAGGTCTGCATTGCCGAAGCATCAAGAGCATTTTTATTACTGTTATATCCTGCCTGTGTGGCAGCTTTGTTTGCTTCTGCTTTCTGCCTAGCCGTATCTGCTGATATTGGTATTTGTTCACTTAAGCTGTTTATCTGTGCCATTAAAGCTGCCTCTGATATTGTTGTTGGAAGTACCTGCCTTGTTGCAATCTTATCAGTAACATTAGTCGATGCTATTGAAGAATAAACTGCTTTATATGCATCACTATTTATGTAACCTGAATAATTGCTGTTCAAATCTGCTTTAAATGTATTTATCATCTTATCTATATCATCAGACTTGGAAGAGAATACATTCTGATTTTCATTTTTCCTTTTATTATAATCAGACCTATAATCCACAGATGTCTTATCTTTATCCGCCACCAGCTTAAGAGCTGTTTTATTTTCTGACTTATCGGAATTTATCGTAAATTTAGAAGAATTTATTGTACCACCATATGAACTTATAACATCACTTATACTCTTCTGCTCTGTTTTTTTCCCTATACTGTCGTACACATCCTTATATGTATCCTTAAATATAGATTCAGCTGTAGTACTTTTATTTTCTGTTGAATTTGCTTTTGCTTTAAATGCTGTATAATAATTATTACTCTCCATTTCCGTCTTGGCAGCTGCATACTTAGCATTTAAAATATCAAGGTTTTCACTGGTATTTACAATGTTGTATTTACTTGTATCTATCCCTTCAATCTTAATATCACTTAATGCGTCATTCAGCCATGATGATGCCGTATTAGAATTAAAGCCATTAGTCCTGCCTTCAATAACGGTTGTATCTGTCATTATTGAATCTGTCTGAATATTGTTCAGTGCAGATTCGATATACTCCTGTGACATCTGTGAGCTTATCATTGATGGCTGTCCTGTACTATTAATAACAGCTAATCCTGTTGAGCTTTCTGTTGTATTTTCTGCTGCGCACACAGGTACTGCATAAAGAAGTGTTGCCATACATATGCCTGTTAATGAATATAATCGTTTTCTTATCATATCTTTCGCCCCCTTTACTGCATATTTTTATTTGTATCCCTGATATTTCTGAGCTGATTAAATGTCTTAACTTTATTAGCATTCTTCTTGAACTGGAATATCCTCTTTACTTGCATTCCTACAAAACCCAATGGGGTAAGTACCGAACCAAGATACAATATATTCTGAATATATCCAATTATTGTAGTTCCGCTTGTCTCAGGAATTGTTATATCGAAACTTGCTTCAAGGACACCGCTTGATGCTCCTGACATAATTCTTATTAATACTCTTAATAAAAGCAGTGTACAGCAGTATATTCCTATTGTTACCATAGTTTCTTTAATAACCGATTCTCTCTGTGATGGAAGCACAAATGCACATACCAGTGCAACACTCCACATAAGTACAATAAGAGGTGATAATATTATCCGTCCGAACTTCGCAAATTTAAAAATTGTAAAGAGACATAATATAAATACCAGTGTTGGCAGTGCTATAGCCTTAAGAAAGGCAATTACATCTGTTTTATCTAATGAATCCTTATAAACAAGATTTGAATTATCTTTTATATTTTCGTTTGTCACCTTTTACTCCTTCCTGTATAGGTTGTTATACGCCCATGCTTCTATACCACCGTATCTAAAAAATGGAATTAAAAGAGCCTTATCCAGTACAAATAATATTATCCATATTACTAAGCTTACTTTTGAAACAATCTCACTTGCTTTTGTTGCCTCTGCAGGTGCCTTTTTAGGCTGATTTAAGGTAAAATTGCCATCCTTGTAATACAACTTTATAATGTCACCGTTATTAACTTGTGCAAATTTATTTCCATCAGCATTCATTGATATTGTTCCGAAACCCGGAATTGATATCTCAAGTATTGTAGTTGCCATTGTTCCGTTTACAGTATTTGTTACTGATTTAATGCTGGCATTGTATTCCGTATATTCCTGCTTGGCATCATAAAACATCAATGAAAACTTTGCTATCCATGCCAGTACACATATAAGTGCCACTGTCCACATTAATGAATTTACTGTTTTATATGCAGAAAACAAATTCCACATAATTATGCTTTTCTTTTCTTCTCTCATAAAATCCTCCATGAATTAAAGTACATTCTGTTCATCCGGTGCTGTTTCATCAATATGTGCCTTAAGATTAAGCATAACTGTTAGTACTGCACAAATTATTAACAGAATCAGGTACAAATTATTTTTTAAATCATATAACAAATAATTAAATGCATTAATGTTAAATACCCTGAATGAATCAATCAAATTACTCATAACCAATACTTCCTTTCAAAAAATTCTCTCTATTCTATTTATGCAAGTTAAAACATGAAAGTCCGTAAAAAAAATAAAAAACTCCGGAAACACGCTCCGGAGTTGGTCAGATGATTAGAATTTTTGTTTAGGAATAGCTTTAAATCCGTTTTTTATCAATATTAATTGTGCTATATCATCCTTTTTTAAGGTTCTTCCCGTATCATACGCCGTCAGACATTCGTATATATAACTTGTATCCAGCTTGTTATTTTCATAAGCAGCAGCTACTAAAAAAGGAACATTATGCATAACACAGAACTTTCGCAGTTCATTTATTTTACTCTCCAGTTCCATCTTCTCGTTATCTGATAAAGAATATGATAAAGTGTGTGCTTTTAGTCTGACATTTTCTTCATTCTTATTCTGTTCTTCTTCAGATCTTTCTGCATCCAACAATCCGTTAAGTTCTTCATATAACTCATTCTCATTTTCAGTTTCGTACTTCATAAAAATTTTCCCCTTAATATAATGATGTATTGCTTAAGAAATCATCAAAAACAGAGTTCTGCTTGGATTCCTCTTCTTCAGACACTTCTATTTGCTGCATATTATTTATCACTTCCGCATTCGGCACAGCTTCAGAGTTTTCAGTCTCGGATTTATTCTCCGTAACTACTATTTCATCATCTCTCACCGGTATCTTTTTTTCTTCCTGTTTCTGTTCAGCAAAGGCAGGTTGTTTGTTCTTTTCTGAAATATAATCATCCTGTTCAGGAATGCATTCTGCAGAAACATCAGGTGTATTGTCCTTTTTGAAACCCGCTTCATTAACAACATGAGAAACATATATTTGACTGGATTCTTCCAGTAATACCTCATACTTATTCTCACCCCTAACGAATATTGTCAGGTCAATTCCACCCATATAACATCTCACAAGATTTTTTATGAACATATTCTTGTAGCCTTTTTTAACATTGTCAAGAAAATCTAAAATATCTTTATCTTTATAGCTGTCAAATTTTATACACACATCAAGTCTATGTTTCTCTGCTATCAAACCTCTGCCAATATCAGCAGAAGGTTTGATTCTTTTTATACTATATTCATTTCCTCTTACATATGCCTTTAATGCTTCCTTGCATATGTGGGAGAACTTGGTGCTCGGATCCTGCGCCATTACAAGAAGGTCAATGTCAAAATATGGATACAACCTTAATATATAGCCTTTTCTCATACGCTTTTACCTTTCAATGTCTTTTCCATATTCTTAAACAGGAACATGTAATATCCTCTTACATTAGAAAATATTGACGGAAGATCTTCATCGTTTTTGTTTGCCGGAATAATTTTGAGGCCTTCCATTCCTGACAATTCATTTGAAATTATATCCCACCATGCTGCTCCTGTACCTCCAGTTACGATAATACAGTCAATGTCAAGAAAATGATTATACATAATGTCAAGTCTGTCTATCATTTCCATGCAAACTTCTTTATTTGACTCTTCAAGTATATCTACGAAAGAAATCTTTGTCGAACTTCTTGTCTTTGGATCATATGACTTAAACTCACCCTCATCTAATAATGTCTGCATTGCATATACCTGAATGTCTTTATTATATGTCTTTAAAATCTTATCGGCTGTTCTCTGGAACACCTGTTTCATTCCTAAATCATCAAGAGTTTCACCATTTCCTTCAGGCACATGATTTCTGATTGAATACACATCAAAGGTTTTAAATCCACCGTCCCATACCTGAACCTTTAAATCAAGAATTTGAGAAGCATCTGCTGACCAGTTTCCCTTTTCATCAATTATTGAACTATAAAGACTACCCATTGGCTGTGGCATAATCTTAATATTTCCACCACTTAAATCGAATTCATAGTGTTTCCATTTATCCTGGCCAATCTTTAAATCAAAAGAATGCTTTCCTTCCAGTGATTCCCGGAGCGAACTTGAATCCTCTTTTATATATCTTGGTGGCAATCCAGTCTGTAAAATAATAGTTTTTCCATTTGCATTGCCAAAGTCATTTTCTTTCATTCCAAGTCCCAATGCTGCATCTGCTAATGCCTTAAACTGTGCAGAAGGGTATCTGTTTCTGCCATATAAAACCTCTGAACTTTCTGAAGATTCGCCGGTAGTGATAAGTGCCTGCGCAGTTTCGCCAATGGCCCATACAGTACCTTTTGCGTCTCTGTAATATATATCATTGTCTGCAGGTGTCCCGATAAGATTTGTAAAATTCTCTACCTTTCTGGCAAAGTTGGGAAAAGAAAATATTTTATTTTCTGAAAATCCTTTTACTGCCCCAAAACCTAAATCAATTGCGACCATCCAGCAACTATCACTCACAGACGGATTCTGTTTTGCTATTACCTGAGTCTTTTCTTTAAAGTCTATTGATTTAATCATATTTTTCTCCTCTTAAATTAATTTTTTTAACTTGCCAATCATTCTTTTTCTCTGCCAGTTTGATAACACATACACAACAGGCTCGTTTTCATATACATCATTAATGATGTATTCACCTGATTTAACTTTCATATCTTCATAGAACCATCTTAAATCATCCTTTGTCAGACGGGATAAAACGCAACAATGCACTCCGTTTCTTATATAAACACTGAATTTATCATTAAACAGTTTAGGATCCCACTGTTCTATTCTAATACTGCTAAAAATAAGATTTTTCGCATAACACAAATCTTCTGCCAGAATAGTTACAGGGAAAAATATTTTTTTTACCGTCACCCACACTTTGTCTTTATATAAATTCATGTTTAATCTGTGCTTGGTTTTTAGTGATAACTCGGTCATAATAATTCACACCTCTTTCTGTATTTTCTTATATATACCAAGTTTTCAATTTTTTTACAAAAAGAACTGGGATTTCCCAGTTCTTCTAAATGAACTACTCACGACCGACAACTGTCGGATGAAGTTTTCTTGCTTATGTCTCCGTGAACTAAATCAATGTATACCGCTTTTGATATGTGCATGAACCTGTTTTATTACCAAAAAAGAATGGGTATGTTTCTGTAACCTTTATTTCAAATATACCTGTTGTAAAATCAATGCTTTTTAGTTCGACTGTAAGTGTCGCAACAGACATTTTCTGTGCCTTTAATGCACCACAGAATTCTGTCATTAACGCATCTATTACTTCATTTTTTTTTGCATCATTGATTTCCCATCTTCCAGTTGATGAATTATATATATAGTTATTAATAAACGAAGGGTCTTCATAATAATCCATCATCTTGTCATAGGCATAATCCATACTCGAATTTAAGGACGCATTTATTTCATTATTTCTTATTGTCTGCCCTATAAGCGAGGTATGTATAAATATAATAATCATTATAGAAACCATAAGATTACTGGCTGTTATAAATAATCTCATTTACAAATTCCTCCAGAACTATTTTCCAATGCCGTATCTTCCATATCCTGTTGTTGAAATATTTCTTTTAAGGTTGAAAAATCCGAATATTATTTGATATTTAGCCTCATATTCTAAATATCCATATGATTTTGTCTCATCCATAAAATTAAGTGTTAATTCAATCCCCATATTTTTTGCAGCATTAATCAGCTTTTGTGCTGAATCTGCTGTTAATGTTGAGAATATGGTTGTGCTTGCAACAGTATCAATCTTTTTTTTAGGATATCTGACATTATGATATACATAATAATCACCACTGACAGTACCTGTTTTTATTGTTGCGGCATTTACATTAATAGTTTTAGATTCTATCTCAAGATATGTCTCTATGCTCCTTAATTCTTGATTTTTCTGTGTGATATCGTTATTCAGAATAACGAAGCTTAAAGATAATGTTACAATAAGTGCTATCATGTATGCATAAAACGAACACTCAATAATCGTTTTCATAATAAATTCTCCTTAAAATCAACAGAATATAAACAGCCTTGATAATATTTCAATCACTGCCGTTTTGAATATCACAAATATTCCACCTACAAGTAATGCGGCTGCCAATAATCCCAGAAGCACCAGTATAGCTTCACCATATATATCTATTATTTCTTTCAATGCAATGCCACCTTTCCTAAATAGCGTATTTTACAAGAACTGCAAGAAATATTAACAACATACATGAATTTAATATTATTGCCTGAATTACTTCACCATATGTTTCTATCAAATTTTCCATATTTGTACCTTCTTCCTTAGAGCATTGTCATAACCATACTTAACATATCTGCAGCCATCTTAAATGCTGCAACTATAGTAGGTATGTATTCTGTAAACCTCATTGCAGCATTGGTATCCTGCGTACTTGCTGCTTCTGATTTATCAATAAATTCATAATTTCTTTCAACAAGCTGATTAAGCTGTTCATCTACAATATCAGAATCCATTGATGACAAAGAATACAGACTTCGTATTGCAGAATTTATGTCCTCTATTTTGAAACGTGCCAAAAATTCATAATAAGGCTCAACAGCTGTTGGATCATTTAATGCTCTTGTCAAAAATATAGTAAGCTCTGGTTTTAATACTGCAGGGCAGTTTTCATATGTATCCTGTATAGCAGGTATTAAAGGTTCGTCCTGAAGATTAATAGATACGTCCCTTAACCACTCACCAAACGCATCCTGCACATTTTTTCGGGTTTTATCTATCGCACTCTTTTTTGTAAAAGTAGGTGATATTACCATGTAAACATCAAGTAGAACTAATCCTGCTCCCACACAAAGATGATACGGAATAACATCAATAAGTGCTACTGCCACAGCTACTAGAAAAATTATGACATACATTGGAATCATTTTTTTCACAAATTTCTTTGCATCAAATTCTGTAGCTGTTTTATAATCTCTCATTATGTATTTGTCATTGCGCACCTTTTCAACCCAGTCATAGTTATAGTGTGTCTGAGTATAAGTAAAAAATAGAACGCTTACACAGATAAACACAACAGAAGTAATCTGATATAATATATCCTGTGATATATCTGTCGAACCAAGTAATGAGCCGTTTTTCCCCATTTCCTTTGTAAGCATCACTGTTAATGCACCCATGCCAAAACCAAGTAGAAGACCAAACATTGTATTCTTTTTTATGTTTTTTACTTCATTCTGCATCAGGTATGTACGAGTTACCCAGTTATTTACATCTCCAAGAATAATATTTAATGCAGTTCCGTATTTACCGCCACTTGTTTCAATTTTGTACATAAACTTATGGAGCGCTGCTACTCTGGAATTGTTGTACGCTTTTTGTATGATAGCAAATGCATTTTCATAGATATTTGAAGATGTGCTTTCTTCTATTGATATTATTGCCTTCCGTAATGTGACTTTTAGCTTTCCGGTTGCAACCCTTTCTGTATCTTCAAGGGCAGATAATATTTTGGGATTCTTTTGGAAAGAAAACGCCATCTGATGCAGGTATATGTCAACATCATTGAACTTCCTTTCCTGAAATGTTCCTTTAAATCTTGCCCTTATCAGTGATGGCACACATAAAAGTATGGTTATAAGAACTATTGCAATACAGAATGGCTTAAGCTGATATATGTATGCAAACCCTATGGTACACGCTATACTTGCGAGAACCATTAATGCATACTTCTTATTAGAATAGGTATATCCATATTTATAGATATCTGATTTCATATTCTTTAAAGACAGATAACTAATAACTTTATTTTCTTTATTAAGTTTCTTATAGTCTTCTTTTAACTGTTTTTTCTTTTCCATTAACCCGACTCCCTTCCTAAAAATTTACACTACACAATTATATTTAACTGTGTTTCTGTTTTCTTCGGATTAACAACATAGGTTTTCGCTGGAACGGATAAATGGGACTTTAACTCTACCCTGTTTTCAAAACTGTCATTATCCTTATGTATAATGACAGTTCCTTCGTTGTATTTTTTAACTAAATCTTTTACCAACATTCCGAATTCCTTTCTCTGATACTATGATTCCCGCATCAGCTGATACCTTGTAAAAGGTTCCGTGATATTGTACTTTTCAAATTCCTTCTTAATCACGGAACTGAAATTGTTTTTATTCACAATACCGTCTGCTGTGTTATAAAACGGGATATAAATGTTTTCGCCCTTTTCTCTGTCAAAAAAACCAATCTCACTAACCAGACGATTTTCCTTCTTGTCCGCCTTAATAATCAGACCAACATCAATGTATCTATAAATATTATTGATAAATCGAGGATTTTCCACTCCGCTTCCCAGCATGTTGTACATTCGGTCAGGAATATCAGCCACACTGTCAGTGTGAATTGTTGTCATACAAAAGGAGCCAGTAGACAAAGCGTTAAGAAGCTCCAACACCTCTGGACCTCTGGCCTCTGATAACAACAACCAGTCAACATTATGTCTAAGACATGCTCTAATGGCATCCGTATAATCATACTTTGAATCTACTAAGAACTGTACGCTCTTACGGTTCTTATATATCTGCTTATAATGAATTTCCACATTATCTTCAAGTGTGATTACCTTTTCATTTTCAGGTATAAAACCTGACAAATATTTAAGCAGTTCCGTTTTACCTGCATGAGGTCTGCCACCAATGATTATATTACAATGAGCTATTACACAGTTTTCAAGAAAATTAAGAAGTTCTTCTGGCAACGTGCCGGATTCTACAAGCTGTTCATGTGAATATCTCAGATTGGTAGGAATTTTTCTTATTGTAAATGATTTTTTTCCGCACCTGCTTTCATGGAATACTGATATTCTTAAGTTATCTGTATGTGCCTCAAGAACAGGCTTATTAGGAGTAAAATTAACTTTCATGATATTACTCAGTCTGGCAGCTAGATTTTCTGTATATTCTTTTGACAACTTCTTATCTACCTTATAACATCCCTTTCCAATCTGAGTAATCCATAGGTTTTCTCCATCCCACTCAATATCAGTAATAGAGTCATCATCATAGAATTCTTTGATTTCTGTAAATAATGTATCTCCTGTCCTTTTTAATATATCCTCAAGGGATTCATTATTTTTTTTTATATTTTTAGCAAACTCGTTATGTATTTTTTCATATTCCTTTTCTTCTTCTATGGCTTCACCATTATGCGAAGGAATATTTTCCTCAAACTTATTTTCATCTGTTATACTTTTTTTGCCTCTAAACATATAATCTACCTTTCAAAAAAAATGCCTGCAAAAAAGCAGGCATAAATTGGGGCTACATACAAATGAATAGTGATTCACATAATTACATTACTCAATATGCTGTTCATTAATTAGCATTATAAGCATTTCTTATGTCATTGTCGTAATTCATCTGATTATCGACAGAGTTGTTTGTCTTATTCTTTACAATTGTAACAACTCCTGCTGTTATTAAAGCTGCTGCAAGAATCGCAGCTAATGCTATAACTACTTTTCCATAATGTTCGATAATATCATGCATTTCTACACCTACATGTTTCTTTCTAAGAAACCCTTTCTTATTTTTTCAGACGATTATAAGAGTTTGGATTGGCATAATCATCTTCTAATTTATTTATGTAATAATGCAGACCAAATTCACTAAAAAATTTTAAAATTTTTCATTTTTTTTGAGAAACGTATTATCTGACCCGATTTTCTGTTATGAATATATAGTACTTTACCGCTTGCAGAAGCACATTTGACAGCTTCTGGATAATATATTGCATTCCATTCATCCCATGAATTAACATGTATCAATATATTATCTTCATCTGTCATTGGCTCATTTATATCATTGATAATAAATGACTTTTTATTATCTTTTTCATCACTTCTTCCAACTAGTATAAATACAGAACCAGTAGAAATTGTTGCCATAAATTTATTCCACATTTTAGGGAACATGACAGCAGATAATGTACCTGTGTTATCTTCGCAGGTAAGAAATGCCATTTTTTCACCTTTTTTTGTGACAATTTCTTTAATTTCAGTTACAATTGCTAGTATCTTTACAGTATAGTTTCTTTCGTTTACCTTGTTTATAGTTATACATCCAATATCCTCCGGAGCTGGATAACCACTTAACGGAGTTTTTGTTATATACATCCCCAGCAAATCTTTTTCATCAGAACTGCTAAATGTATCATCAATTTCAGGATAATCAAGATTATTAAATATGGCAGCCTGTTTTTTGTAAGCATCTTTTGTCTCCATGTACTGCTTCTTTAACTTGGAAATATTCATAATCTCTTTTTTCTTCCTTTTGTCAGCTTTATTTGCAACTAAAGCTTCAGACATGTTGTACTTTCCGTTTAATACCTCGTATGTATAATATTCTGTTCTATATTCATCTCCTGTTTTTATATATGTGTCATGCGCTTTATCCAGTTCTTCCTTTTGCGTACACAACCGATTATAATATTCAAGTGTTGCAGTCCTATTGTCATTAAAACAATCAAATGCTCCACACTTTATCATTTTTTCAACAAACTTTCCTATAATACCAGTGCATACATAATCCTTCATAGACTGGAAATACCCTCTGTTCTTCATTCGTGCTTTTATTACAGAAGAAGCTTCGCTTTTCATTCCTTTTATATTGGAAAATCCTGCCATTATAATTCCTTTATCAACAACTGAATACTCCGCTTTTGCTGTATTAATATCAGGACACATTACCTTTATTCCCATTCTTTTGCAGTCATCTTGAATAAGGTTCATAAACTCCTTTTTATTACCATCATCATAATTTATATTTGCACAGATAAATTCTTCTGGATAATGATACTTAAGCCAAGCAGTCTGATACGAAACCCATGTATATGTTGCCGCATGGGATTTGTTAAATGCATATTTAGAGAATGATACTATACTATTCCAGAAGTCCTCTGCATCTTCCTTTTTTGCTTTTTTCCCAACACATCCACTTATAAACTTATCCTTATATGCCATAAATTTGTCTACCTTTTTCTTTGACATATATCTTCTTATAATATCCGCTTCCCCCATACTGAAGCCTGCACATACAGAGAATAACTGCATAAGCTGTTCCTGATAGAACGGTTTTCCATATGTTTCGGCAAGGATTGGTTTCATTTCCGGTATCATGTAATAAGGCTTTTTATTTCCCTTTTTTACTTCTATTGCTTCAGGAATATATTCAATTGGTCCTGGTCTGTTTGCAGCATTAATAAGTATTAAGTCTTCAAAACTGTTAGGTTTAAAATCCTTTAATATCTTCTTTGCTCCTGGTGATTCAAACTGGAATACGCCTGTAGTATTTGCCTTACCGTATATTTCATCTATTACTTCCTGCTCTATAGGGATATTGTCATAATCAATAACAATACCGAATCTTTCTTTTATCATTGCCCCACACTGGGAAATGATATTAAGGGTTCTGAGGCCTAAAAAATCCATTTTTAAAAGTCCAAACACATCTTCTGCCTCAACCTTATCACACTGCGCTCCTAAAACTAACGTATCCGCATCAAATTCATCATCATCTCCCGATGCGTCAAGTTTTCCCTGCCTTAATGGAAGGTAATTATTGATATCCTTTCCGTCTGTGATGATTACTCCGGCAGCATGTATGCTGTACTGGGTTGGTATATCTTCTATAAGCGCTGCTCCGTCAATGATTTCAAGAGCTGTTTTATTGTCACAGAATTCTTTATCAAGATATTCCCTGCATTCTTTTAATGTGCAATCTCTGCCCTGTTCGTCATTTCTTGGAATTTTGTCATTAATCTGTGATGCTATTGAAGCATATCGGCGTTTTACATCCTTTATATCTTCCCCTTTTGTATGCGCACAGTATTGTGCAGCAAGGACATTTGCATAATTTCTTGTGGACATTTTTGCTTTCTGTGTACCTATGGTAGATATCTGGCATACATTGTTCTCACCATAAACTTCTTTACAATACTGGATTAATGGCGGACGGACTCCCCTGGCAAAGTCCACATCAATATCAGGCATTGACACCCTGTCAGGATTTAAGAATCTTTCAAATAAAAGTCCGTATTTTAACGGATCAATATTGGTTATTCCAAGGCAGTAACATACCATGCTTCCTGCCGCACTTCCTCTTCCCGGTCCGACATTATAATCCGTGTCTTTTCCGAATGATTTTCCCTTTTTTATATAATCCTGCACAATCAAATGATAGTCAGCGTAGCCCATGCTCGTTATTACATCAAGTTCATGGTTATACCTTGCCTCATCTTCATCGCTTACGCCTTCAGGATATCTTTCCTTTTTCCCTTTATCTGATTTTAACTTTAAATATTCAGAAGCGGTCATTCCGGCTGGCACATTAGGAAACATAGGCGGATGACTTCCGAAATCATACTTTACATCACACCTGGCAGCCAGCTCGTCTGTGTTCTTAATTGCATCAATGACAGATTCTTTTTTGTATACATGAGAAAGCATTTCTGCCAGCTCATTATTCGGTTTTAAGTAATATTCCTTTGAATCCGGTCTTAACTCTTCCCATTTTTCAAATCTCTGCGCCATTAATATCTGTCTTCGTTTTATGTTTTCGGGAGTATTTACCGCCATATGAGCATCATTAGCAGCAATGAGTTTTAAGCCATGCTTTTCTGCAAGACTAATCATTCTGTTAAATGTATAATCTTCCATATCAAGACCGTGGTACTGTATCTCAACATAGGTATTTTCTTTTCCAAATATGTCAACAAGATAACCAAGTCTGCTGTCGGCAAATGCACTTATCTTTTCTTCATCAATGATTACGCACTCTTCTAGTTCCTTCTTTAATCTGTTGTAGGTCTTATGTGTTTTCTCCTGTTCTGTTTTTTCTTTATTCTTTGCTGATAAATCACTCTTAAGATTTTTTATTTCGTCATTAACTGCTTCCAGTTCTTTTTTCGCGCTTTCTATACCAGCTTTTATACTTTCTATGTTTTTTAAGGCAATCTCCTTATCCTCTCCGGTAAGCTTGCTGGCTGCTTTTTCCTGTTTTTTGTAAGTCTGCTTTGTTCTTTTCTGTATCAGTTTTTTGTCATCAGCAAACAGGGAAAGTTTATTCTGAATGTCACTTATTTCACTACACAGCAATTTGTACCCGGCATCTTCCGGGCTGTTGCATTTACTTAATCTTTCATTGATTTCACTTATCTTTTCTTCCTGCTTTTTATTAAAATAAAGTATCTGAGGGATATATCCTCCGACACAGGCTGTTGTATATATTAAATCTCCTCTTTTTACATACTTTTTTAGTATTTCAAATGTTGTAATCGGATATACCGATTTACCTATCCTTATCTGTTTCTTTTCAGAATCAGACATTATGTGGCACAGCTGTTTATATCCCTCATCATTTACAGCATACAAGCATGAATGACCTTTGTTTATAATGCTTATACCATCAATTTCATCATCAGGATTCTGCATATATATCTCTACTCCGATAAGAGGCTTTATTTCATTTTTTCTGCATTCTGCAACAAATTTAGGTATTCCCATCATTGTACCGTGATCTGTAAGCGCAAGGTTTTTACATCCCAGCAGCTTTGCTCTTTCTACCATCTCTTTTATTGTCTGCGCTCCATCAAACAGACTATATACACTATGGTTATGCAAATATGTTGTATTTTCCATATATCAAACACGGGTGCTTAACGCACCCGCTGCCCCCTTCCTTAATGGAAATTGTTATCTAAGAAATTTATTCTGTCGCCATTTTCTGAATTTAATCCAAGGCCGCTGAAAGTAAATATTTCCTTCTGTGTTATATCGTTCCCGTTATACAGCGTTTCTGCTGTATATCCGATATTTAATATTCCAACATAGTCTTTTGAATAATAATCAGCTATTATCAGATCTCCGTTTCTTGTATAGCCATATACAATGCCGAGATATTCACCTTTCTTATCTGAATAAAATGATACCGGTACAGCCTGATTGTTCTGTATAAGACTTCTTAATGTAACAAGATCATCAAGTGTATTTGTATTGGCAGAAAACCTGTTTATCTTATCCGTATAGGTTGCTTTTCCTACGCTTGAAACAACTGTACTGCCTGCAATCTCGTTATCCGCATCAATTGAAGCCATTCTTGATGATGCAATTATTACACCCTTGTCAGGGAATATTCCTGATAATATTTTTGTAAAGAAGTTATCTGACGTGTAAAAGGATTTTCCAAAGAATGTGATTCTGTTTACCATATCTGGCTTGGAATCATATACATATACCAGTTCATCTTCCTTGATGTAATATGCATCCTCTTTCTTTCTATACTTTAACTTCACATGCTTTCCGTTCTTTATTCTATATGCACATGTACCCTCTGGAAACTGCGCATATCCTTTAAAATTGGTAAATTGATACCCTCCATCAGGAGTCCTTATTACTCTTCCGTAAGTCCTACTCTTAATATCATCAGCCCACAAAACCACACCATTGACCTTGTATGCCATATCATACTTTTCATCTTTGCTTTTCAATATTGTTTTCATCATATCTGTTAAAGACTGATCCTTTTCGTTAGCCTTTAAATTATTGGATAACTCATAATAATCTGAAAAGCCATCCCCATCACTATCAGCATTCCATACGGACAGACCTTTCTGTTGTTCGATTGAATTAATAACTCCATCTTTATCCCAATCCTCTTCTGAAGCATTTTTTAAAGCAGCATTATATTCTGTCACTGCTCCTACATTTAGCTTTACTTCTATGCTGTCCTCATTGTCTTTGATAAAGTACTGCGGTACATAAATAGCTCCAAGTACAACAGCTATACATCCACATATGGCAGTATACTTGATTATCTTTTTATTTAACTCTTTCTTTTTCTTAATTTTATGAAAGTCAGAAAATTCTTTTCTATGTTCCACTGTATTGTTCTTATCTCTTAATGTGTCCTGTAACCTGCTCATCTTAAAACTCCAATCTTCATTTTTATATATATACCATGCTGTTATTATTTTTTGAAAAAACGCCCGTTCCTTTTTTAGAAACGGGCGTTGACGCTAATACTTATGATTCATAGAAATCATAACTTTAATATTATTAATATCTTTTATATTTTTAATACCATTGATATTAATTTTCTCTTTTCCATGCTATAGATACGATTATACCGCATATGCCAAGAATCATAATGCAACCATATACAATCAATTTAATTACATTTCCATTGTCACCGGTCTGAATAATTTCAGAAGTCTGTGATGAATCAGTCATTAATTTATCTATCATATGGATAGTGGCATCTTCTTCAGTAGTTGTGAAAGATATGTTTTCTGCAAATTCATAACCCAGAGGAGCTGAAATCTCCTTAATCATATAGGCCTCACCTATAGCAAGATTATCAATGACATAAGCCTCCTTGGTTGAGGTCCATCTATAGATTTCGTTACCATCCATATCAAAGAGGCCTAATACTGCGCCTTCAAGCGGAGTACCATATTCATCCTCTTTTTGAACATAAATCTTGCAGGTCTTCACATCCTTTTTCTTTTTGTCTGTCATTACAACTTCCATATCCTTGCTATCATTTGGAAGTGTAAACTTGACATCCTCTGCATATTCGTATCCAAATGGGGCTTCTGCTTCATGCAACGTGTATGTCTTTCCAAGTTCAATACCTGTTACAATATGCTTACCGCCGTCTGATACCCATTCATCGCATATATTACCTGCTTCATCAATGACCTGTAGTTTTGCTCCTGCGAGTGCATTGCCGTCCTCACTTACCTTTATTACATATACCTTTGCTGCTTTAAGCACATCAATCATTTTTACAACTGCTGTGTAGGTTTCTTTGCTTACATTGAAGCTGATATCATCTGCAGTAAGATAATTTTCGGGATTCTTTTCCTCGTGTAATGTAAATGTCAGATCATCATCGGTTATAGTAACTTTTGATAAGTCATCAGTTTTCTTTACTTTCCTCAGATAGCTTTCATAATCAAATTTATGAACCGTTCCATCTGAAATCCATTCCTCTACTACATCCCCAGACTTATTCTTTAACTGTAATGTTGCTCCTTTTACACCATTACCATTCTGATCAACCTTTTCAACATATATACCAGTTCCCGTAACATCTATCATTTTTATGTTAGCAGTTTTCGTTGTTTCATCTATGGTAAAGGTAATAGGTTCTGCCGTTATGTATCCATTTGGTGTTACCTTTTCCTTTAAAGTATATGTTCTTTCTTTTTCACTAAAATATCCAGCTTCTCCAACGCCAGACTTTTCCTTTGAAAATTTATGAACAGTTCCGTCTGTCTTCCATTCATCAACAACATGGTCATCTGAATCTACAAGCTGTAGTGTAGCATCTTTTACAAAATTACCAAACTGATCTGTTTTTGATACATTTACCGTAATCATATCTGAATTGATTACAGGCTGGTCTTCAACTTCTACCAATGCACAAAAGCTTAATTCATTATTGCTAGATGTTACCTTGATATTTACATCAGTTGAAACATCTGAAAGCTCATACCCTGCAGGTGCCTGCACTTCTTTTACTGAATATGTTCCAAGCGGAAGTCCCGAAAGTTTGCTATAGCCATACTCATTGGTTGCTGGAAATGTTTTATATAGCTGTCCATTACTGTATAAGCCATACACTGCACCTTCTACACTGACTCTGTTTATACTGTCAGTCTTGTGGATTTCAATTGTTCCTGTAATGGCTGTATCAGTATAGCTTATAGATGCCATTGGTATATTATGTCCTGCATATACCGACTTTATATCAGTTGATAAATTATACCCTGAAGGGGCTTCTATTTCCTTAATATAATAGGTTCCGGCAGGAAGATATCCTGTTGTAGCCGTTCCGTTTGCATCTGTTGTTAAATATACATCATCTTCATATATATAATCACCGTTATTATCAATATAACAGTAACCATTTTTTTCATATCCACCTACGGTCTTTGCTATATGCTTGCATTCTTTATCTGTATAAACCCCGAACACAGCTCCGCTTAATACATTTCCGTTTTCATCAGTCTTTTTAATCTGAATTTTCCCTGGAGCAAATCTATCTGAAACTGTATTCTTGATTTCATAGTCACTTGCCACAATCCATTCATTATTCGTTGAATATAATGTATATATATCCGGATCAAGCTGATAACCCGCAGGAGCAGATGTTTCAAGCATCATTATTGTATGACTGGTTTTATCAGCCATTAATGATACATCAAAGCTTGCCACACCGTTACCGTCTGTTGTTGCTGACTGGATAAACCCATATTCTGTTACCCTGCCGCTTCTAATTTCAGCTGCCGTATTAAAAAGCCATTCCCCAAAAGAATCTGCATCACCTGTATACGCTTCTGTTATGTCATAGAGTGAATATGTTGCCCCCACAACTTTATCGCCGTCATCAGCACTTCTTTTCACAATCGAAAATGGCTTATTTTCAATTTTCTTGTCGGTAAAGCTTACTGTTGTGACACTATTATAAGTTATAACTGCCTGCTTAACTTCGTTGCTTAAATAATATCCATATGGAGCTGCTACTTCCTTTACATAATAAGTCCCGGTATCAACAGGAATCTGCCCTATACCATTTGTTTCTACATAATTATTATCAAGGGTTGTATATGTTCTTCCAGTTGTAAGAACAGCAATCGGGTCTCCACTGCAGTCTGCTGTCTTATATACATAAAATACGGCATCATTTAAACTTTCTCCCGTATCAGCATCAGTTTTTTCTACTTTTAGCCAGCCGTATTCATCGTATGTTCCTGCTACTGGCTGTGAAGCTTCATCTTCCGGAGCTTTTTGTTTTACAATTCCTCCTACCATTGTCTGCTTGATTCCATTCTGTGATATATAATAACCTATGTTATATGATTTAGCAGTCTTGTTTGAGAACACATTAACTTTTATGGAATTTCCCATATTAGCCTTAAATAATGCTTTTACGGTAATTATATTTCCATTTTTTTCTGATGTAAAAGTATCATCAGCAAGTCCAGTCACAATATACGAAAAATCATCATCGCTAGCCTCAAACCTTGCTACATAATACAAACCATCTCTTTCTCCACCAAGAGAATTAACAGTAATATCTGCAGTAGACTTATTTTCTATATTGTCAGTTGCTTTTGATATAAGCCACTGTGTAGCGTCCCATGTTGCTTCTTCCCCATCTCTCTTTGAAAACTGTCCTGCATAATTATATGAATATCCAGACCCCACTTCCTTCAATTCACAAAGATACATATGGATAGCGGTCTGTGTAGCTGCTCTTGCCTGCTCTTTTGATAAACCAAATTCAGTTATTACAGGTTCATTACCTAATCCAATATATCCGTAGGAAAGAATACACTTAAGTCCTCTCTGTGCTGTAGACGATAAGGATGGCTGGCTTGACGAATATCTGTAGCTTGTTGCTGCTGTCGGACCACTGTAATCATGTTCTGTACAATAGACAACCTGATCATATTCATCCTTATAAAATAATGTGTTATAATCGACACCATTAACATTAAACGCCGGATAACTTCCATCCGGTGATATTGTGGCATCTTCATAATCTGCTTTAACTGACTTTGTGTTTATGGTAACACCTGCCATTATCGCACTAAAGCCGATTGCCACCACAGACAATATGCTAAGAGCTGTCTTAATCTGTGGTTTAAACTTATGAAATAAATTCTTCATATCTTACCCTGCCGTATTTAAAACGACTTTTCCTTTCTTTTTGACTCTTTTGAATGAACTGATTTTATAATGCAAGTTAAAATATGTTAGCTGTTCCACCACCTTTCCATATCCTATTTATGCAATTTTAGGACAGGAAAAACTAAAAAAAATTGTAAGTACATGGTATATATAAGAAAACCTAAAGAAATGGAGGAAGAAAATCATGGTGAAGAAAAAAATACTTACATCAGTTTATGTATCAGCCGTACTTCTTGTAGCAGGCTGTGGAAACAAAAACAATATAAATAATACGGTAAAGGAAACAAGTTCAGAAATATATACAGTAAGTGATGTCAATAAGACGGATTCATATGTATATGCTTCAGTAACATCTGTACAAAAACAGTCAGAAAATTCATCTGAAAATAATGAATCAGCTGATATGGGATCAGGTACATCAGTCATTGATGACAGTCCATCTGGTACAGTTCATCCTGTGGCAGACGCAGATACTTCTCAGCCTGCAGTACAGAACATACAGAACTTACAGAACAATATGACTGATAATTCTGGTAATACCGATATCACTCCTGATTATGTTCCTGACAGCACTTCTGAATACACTCCTGATGAACCAGTACAGGAGCCTGAACAGCCAGCCACTTCTAAATCACGGTCTTATATCGTTAATACATATGGATCTTACGAGGCATATGGTAAAGAGGTAATAAATGAAATCAACAAACTCCGTGCTTCTTACGGTTACGAACCGCTTGTTGAGAATGCAAGAGCTGATGAGATTGCCTATAAAGTAAACTGCGAGCAATCTTCTGCTTCTATCGGTCACTGGACAGGGGAACAGAGACCTTCTCTTTCCGGACTTTACAGAAACCTTGAATCTATTGGTGTTGCCGCAGATTTATCATGGGGAGATTATGCGGATCCTTCCGCAGCTGCCTATGACCTTACTCTTGACCACACAAAAGGCATTGTAACAAAACCTGACCAGAAATACATTGGCATTTCTGTTATGCAGTGTCCTGATAATAATAATTATGTTGTAATTACAATTGAAGCTTATTCAGACCTGAATTTTTAGTTTTGTATTTGGAAAATTAATATGAGTTTTTCTATGGCGACTGTTCTATACAGCCGCTTTTTTTTCTCGCATACTTATGTATAGTTGTTTTCATGTATTTTAAGACAAAATTTTTAGGGATTTTCTATGGAATTTTTGCATAAATAAGGTAGAACTATCATGGAGGTTTTTTTATATGCATACTAAATATCAGAAGAAAAAAGTCATTAAAATTGCTGCAGGAATCGTTACCGTTGTGATTGCTGTAATAATATTATCCAAAATTCTTTCTTTAAAAAGAGAGCTGCCAGTTTATGTAGGTAAAATAGAAGAACCTACTACTGCTGCTTATTCTATTGAAACACAAAGAGTTGAATATGCAAATGTAATGATGGATATTCCTGCAGACTGGACTTATATGATCTATAACGATAATGACAGATACGCAAGTGATAACGGTTCCTACATAGATATAATATCACAGGACTACTACCCTGAAATAAACACATTTCTTTCAGAAAATATTGTATCAGCCCGTATTGCTTCTATAGGCGGCACCGAAACCGGGTTTACTTCAATATCATCGTCATGCGTTTATTACAACTATCAGAAGATGGTAGGTGATACATTCTACAATGTCTGTTCTTATATTTCATGGGATTTTTCCAAGATAGCAGAAATTGATATATGTATTCCTGCTGAAATTTATGGAGATTACCTTGAACTGCCTGAATATCTTATAAATAAGATTACATGTACAAAAACATCTCCTATCAGTGAGGATTATTATGTATATTATGAATCTAACACCAACACACAGTTTGGTGTTCCCATAACCTGGGAATTTGCAAATAATGGACAGATAACTTTATATAACGGAGATGCATCGATAATAATTGGCTCATCAAATATTACCAATTTCTCATCAGTGACATCAATGCAGTATAGCCAGCTTACAGGTAATTCTGTTGCAAACTTTGTATTATCATCTTTTAATCCTTCACAGAATCAACTTACAGCCGAAGCAAACTATAATGATAACGGAACAAAAATGTATATGAAACAATATATGGTCAACGCAGGTAATATAAGTCTTGTGTTTACCCTGACTGTTCCATCATCATCAATGAACAATTCTTTGTCTGCTATTTTTGATACTGTTACTGGTTATTATCAGTACTGGGGATGATAGTTTTAACTTGCATATATATTTTACATTCTTCCAATTGAAAAACGGAGATGAATTTATAGCCATATGGCAGAAAGAGGTGTACATTATGTATGCAATAATTGAGGATTTAGAAAAAAAAATCCGTGATTTTTATGAGGCAGCCGAGTTTGCTGAAGATAACGGCGACTACAAAAGCGCATTATATTATCTTGAAGAGGCAAAAAAGCTGAGAAAAAAATTAGAGTCTGAAAAAAGAAAACAAAGTAAGCAACTAAAGTCATGTGATTTTTCAGATTACTGTGAAGCTGCAATAATGCTTTGTATGTAACAGAAAAGAGGAAAACTAATTCTCCAACGGATTAGTTTTCCTCTTTTTGTCTTGTCTAATTAATGCTCCACTAGATGCTTTCTAAAGTGTATGATTAGCGTATGCTACAACTTATTTTTCTATCTTAACTGCTGGACCATTATTACCCCATCCACAGAAACAATCTTTTTTGTTAACTGTTTTTGTACGATTTGTAAATATATATTCACCACGTTTACCAATTTTCACAATTCTTCCTTTTACTACGCATGGAAAAATCTGATCAATTACTATAGTTATCTTTGCGTCTATATTACCATCTTTAAATGAAATAAACATGCCTTCTCTAAAATAATTATTATACATATAAAACATCCTCTTTTCTATGAATTTTTAGCCACCATACGGAACTGACTGTATGACGGATTGCACTTGCACAAAAGATTATCAAATGCATGTCTGCACCGGTCTGATAGTTTGATAAAACTACCAATTGAACATTCTTTGTATTCAGGAAAAACATCAAAAGGACTCACTCCGGCTTTATAAGCATCTGTATGCTCGTAAAGCTCCAATAGTTCGGATACATATTCTGGATTAGGGCTGTCAGTATCCCATTCCATAATTTTACAGAACTGGATTTTTTCATCCAAATCCGGATAAATCTGGTTGATGATATCTGAATATAGGCATCTTGTATACCACATGAAATTTGCGCTTACAATTCTCTCATACTGCTCAAAAATAGCCTCTCCTGTACCGCAATATGACGGTAGCCGGTTTCCCGTGTACAGCTTAAGATAATCTTTAATGCTGTATGTATCAGTAATGACACCTATCTTTTCCAGTTCTAACTGACCATTATCAGAGCAGTTCAGCTTATACAGAGGCTTTTCTTTTCTCATTTCCTTTTCCATGAAATAACTTCCTACTCTGATAATGCAGTCTTTTTCTTCCTGAACATACATATTAACCCTTTTTACTACTCTTTCAAATAACATATTCTTATCCATAAATCTTCCTCTACAGAGCCATTAGCAATGAACTAAGTTCATCAGCAAAAGCATTGTTTTTATTTTCTATCGGTTCAAATACCTTTACTTCGATCTGCGGTGTTATGCTACCATTGAAGTAATTGTTGGAAAGATTACCAATCAAGGATACATTTTTAGGTTCACCCTTTTTTAAATATTCTTCCGACATTCCAAAGCATAATGCATTTGAATCTGCTCCAAACAGCTTAACATGAATACTTTCTTTACCCATATATCGGACATAAAGACCGCCGTCTGGATATAATACATAATTCTTTACATACACAGTAGGAATTGGGTTTCCTTCTCCATAAGGTGCATATTTTTCTGCTTCTTCAATAAAATGACTGAAATCAGCCTCTTCAACTTCAAAATCATAAAAAATATCATTATCATCTGATATATCAAGAGGCATTTCATTAAGTCTTTCCCTTATAATTTCAACATTTGCAAGTTCTGATGACATACCTGCAGCTTTAGCATGACCACCAAAACCAAGAAATAATTCTTCAATTTCCTTTAATGTATTAACAAGATTAATGTTATCTGTGGAACGGGCAGAACCATGTGCTATGCCGTCATGTACATTCATCACAATTGCAGGTCTCTGGTACTTTTCACACAGTTTTCCTGCAATAATACCGCATATACCCTTATCAAACTTTTCACTTGCAACAACAATGAATTTACAAGTACATTTATCACCGACAACATCACCTCTTTTTATGAGAATATCTTCTGCAATACCCACCTGATCACGGCTCTTATCTTTTCTCAATTCATTATAATCAAGAACCTTTTTGAAATAAGAATTAGCAATTCCAATATTTTTAGATGCCAACATAGTTGCGCTTATAAGCGCACCTGCATCTTCCAACCGGCCAGGAGCATTAAGCATAGGGGCAATATTAAATCCTATGGTAGTTGTAGTGAAATGTTCTATTCCTAACTGTGTTATAAGAGTTTTTACACCAGTTATTAACTCATAATCTGCAATATTATTCATTATTTCCAGTGCTTCTTTTACAATTTTTCTGTTTCCATTTTTCATAGGTACAACATCTGCTACGGTAGCAATACCGGCAGTAACCTTCATTGTATTGTGGGATATTTCATCTAATCCACCATACATCTCATTATATTTCTCAAAAAATCTAAGAGTTAATCCTGCAGCACAGTATGGAGTATAGCCATATACGCTTTCATCCTTAATTCCGTCTGACTGGTCTATAACCACATCTGCGTCAGGATAACCTGCTTTTGCTACATGATGATCAACCACAAGAACTGTATAGCCAGCTTCCTTCATCCTCTTTATCTGCTTATATGCCACAATACCATTATCAACGAGTATAATAAGCTGCGGTTCAGTTTTTTCGAGAATTTCTTCAAGGATTTTATCCGAAAAGCCGTATCCTTCAGAAAATCGCTTTGGAAATCTTATATGAGGTATAAGACCTGCACACTTGCATCCAAGATACATCTCAAACCCTGATGTAACACCATCTACATCATAATCTGCTAATACATATACAGGCTTTCCTACATGCTCATGTAACAGCTTTACTCCCTCTGCGATATTTTCTATAGGACACTCCGGCATCATGTTGTATTCCTCAATACTCTGACCTGTATTATCAATGACATATTCTTCTATACTCTTATAACATTTACGCTGTTTCCACATATGAAGCCTCTTTCTGTACCTTTATGATACCAATATTGTCTTTATTGCTCCTTTTTCAATAAGCATTTCCGTATTAGCTGCATTATCATTAACACAGATTTTTACTTGGTCATCCTTTATTTCTTTTACTATCCCATATATGCCACATTCCATAATTATCTGGTCCCCTGCTTTTAAATCTTCAAGCATTTTCTTTTTATTAAGATTTGCGTTTCTGGCTGGTGAAATCTTAAGGAAAAATGCCAGTACAACTGCAAGCACTACATATATAAGAACATATAAAACATCATTTGGCATAAATTTTTCTCCTTGTGTTTTCTTATATATACCAAGGTACCTGAAAATTTTTTGCAAAATAAAAAAAGAGCTGCTCCGTATGGAACAACTCTGAAAAAGATTATTCTGTTTTAGGCATTTTCCAGTCTGATGATTTCTACCTCGGATTCATCAAGCTCAGTCTTTTCACATCTACCTGCAAAAATATGCTGAATGTACTGTCTTCCCTTTTTTCTTGTTGCAATCCGTCCATCAATTTTTAAATGGTCGTTTACATTTATATCGAGCTGATTGTCAGCCTTATATACATCAACATCTAGGCATATGACCTTTTTCTTTTCTGCATTCGTCACCACTGCAAGTGAAAGTGTTGTTATGCCGGGGGTAAGCTGATACATTCCCTTTACCACTCCCTTAAGTCTTACCTCATTACGGTATCTGTTAGGACCGGAAAACTCAGGATTTCTTGTATAGCTTATGCAGCTTATCTCTTCCACAAACTGATTTGTCTTACTGTATTTAAACTTTGTCATCTTGGCAGTAACAGAAATCCAGTTTTTGATCTGAATTTCATAATCTGCATTTCTGCTCATTTTTCCCTCAATTTTTACTGTAGGGTATGCTACCCTTCCATGATGTACTGTTCTTATCGTGATATATATTATCTTATCAGTTTTGCTCTGGATAACTTTTTTATATACAACCTGCCCTGTAATTAATACGATATTCTCCATTTTCTGCCCCTTTCTAATTAGCTGTATGCTTGACTCTTGCACATATGATAGCATCATAATTATCTTTAATCTGGCCAATGAACTCATATACCTTACCATATGTTGTATCATCTACTCTGTCCAGATCATCAATGAGCAGTATCTTATTGCCATATAACTGATTAATTACATGATACACAGCTAGTGTTGCAATAATTTTCTCTCCGCCGGACAATGAATTAAAACATATATACTGGCTTCCATTTACACTGTATAATAATTCAAATCCATTATTTGTATTGAATTTTATATTTGCATTTTTCATTGCTCCTATTGTTGAATTCATGCGGTTTTCAAGCGGAGCAATTATAAGCTTCCAGAAGTTAAGCTTTAACTTTCCGTTAGGAGATAACATTGCAAGAAGTTCTGAGTATATATTCGATACAGCTGTCAGCTTATCTTTTTGTGCAATTTTATTCTTAATGTCATTATACTGGATAACTTCCCTTATCTGCTTCTGAACGGATTCCTTTTCTGCCGTGTAGTCATTTCCGATTACAGGCTCTGGTGCCTCTCCGATTTCAGGGATACTTTCTTTCAAAGTATTTACTGTCTCTTTTAAGGATTTCTTTGTCTTTTCAGACTCTTCGTACTGGACAGCTTCATCAATACGCTTTCTGATATCCTCTTTCTTTCTGGATAGTTCCTTCTTTTCTTCCTCAAGCTTTGTTATCTTCGCTGTGATATTATCGCATTCCTTAATCAGAGATTCTTTTAAATCTGCCCTGTTTGCTGTACAGTGTATTTTTTCACTTAACGGACAGGTTGTTTTATCCAGTTCCTGAATAAGTTTGAGATCTGTATTTTTTTCTGCCTGGAAGGAACTTATCTGCTTTTCGCAATTTATATATGCTTCCAGTATATTCTGTTCTTCAAGCTTTAATGAAGCCGAGCTTACAGGATTTTCCTTTGTTGGGGCGAATGTGCTTATCCTTTCTTCTATATCCCTTATCTGGTCATTTATCCTTTTAACCTTAATGGCATTGTTATTATAAAGAATTATATTCTTTTTCTGAGCTTCAACCGCTGCTTCCCTTTTCATAATATCAGCCATCTTATCCTGCAGCTCTTTTTCTGTATGCATAGGTGGTTCTGGCAGCTGTAATATTCCAAATGCCTTAATATTACGGTTATTAATCTGTCTCTGCTGATATGTTTCATTATACAATTTACCAATATGTGATAATGCAATCATATTTTTATCAACCTTTGCAAGACTCATTATATCCAACAGATATTCATACTGTTCATCAGTCATATTCTCCGCAAGTTCCCTGAGTTTTTCAGAATCAATATTCTTGTTTATCACATTCATAATAAGATCACCAAGGGCCTGTTCTGATATTTCTGATAAAGACAATGGATTACAGAGTATCTTGCAGGCCTTACCTGACATAAGATTGTTTGTCATCCATTCCTCAAAAGCTTTTCCGGTACATTTTCTCCCATTTATGTAAGGGATATTCTGATAACCAGTTTCGGTTTTCTTTAATACCCTGCTTAATGTTGTACCGTTTGTTTCTATATCCACCTGACACACATTCCCATTATTATATATCGGATTTGTAGGATAATCACCACTAAGGCAGAAATTAATTGCCTTTAAAAATGAACTTTTACCGTATCCATTATCTTCTTCCATTATATATAACTTATCTACATTGACTGTCCTTGAATCAATTCCTGCAAATTTGTTTACTGTAATTTTCATAAACTCACCTACTGGCGCACATGCGCCCCTTTCTGCCTAAACAGGCTTGCTTTTCTTCTATATACCAAGATGTTTTATTTTTTTCAAAATTTCAAAAATTAAGTGATATACATTTAAGAATTTAAGGCGGGAATTCTCGGTCATTTGTATCTTAGCAGCTTCACAAATGTTAAAAAACAGCCCCGAAGGGCTGTTTCGCATATTAATTGTATTGTTGGTATTAATTTTATTAATTATAGCACTCATATACAAAAGTATATCCATTTCTGTTTACGACAACTATAGCAATGGATGATAATGAAGCGGACATCCTGTTTTCTCTTGAATCGCTCTTTGCCTGCAAATAAGCATGCAATCCATCGACATCAGATGAATATGTCATTATACATGATTCTGAACTATTATTAAGACTAACTCCATATTTTAATGCAGCTTGAGCCAGTGTCCCGTACAAAGAACTGTTTTTATCCGCATTTCCATCTATAGCCATATTTGCACATTTTATCTGAGCCAACCTGTAAAGACTACCTTCATCCATACTTACAGCAGAAAGTCCTAAAGAGGTTCTTTCTTCATTCAGATTAGTAAGTATACTATTTGCAAGGTCTGTGTTATATGTAACTTTCTGTGACATCCTATAGCACTCGGATGATAAATCATCTAATGCTGTACCCGCATCATTACCTGCATTAATACTCATAGTTCTTGCTATTTCCGTAGGCCCGTCTTTTTTTGTAGAAATCAGTTTGCCATCTTTATCGAAGACTTTTATTACAGTCGTCTTATATGTAACTGTATAATTTCCTTCCTGCTTCTTTTCGGTATAGCTTGTGGTCTGTGTATATGTTCCATCACTATTATATTCCTGTTTTGTCTCCTCTTCCGTTATATTATCAGAGTTGTTATCAGATGCATTAAATATATTGGAATTATTACCAGAATTTTCATTGCTGATGTTACTATTTTCATTGTTATCATCAGGTAACACAGAATCAGATGGTTTATCTGATACTACCCATATATAGTTGCCATTTTCATCAATGATACGCTCCCTATAGCCTATTAGTACTCCATACTCATTATATACAGCATACACATTTCCTGATACACAGATATAATTTGATGGTATTGTGGATGCATCCTTGTTATCCGTATCATTTCCATCTGAATCACAGTCTACATATGCATATGAATTGTCCGAATTTCTTAAATATCTTACATACCTCTCATCACTTGTAATTACATATCCGTTATCTGTTTCAGATACAATCTGATACGTTTTATTCATATCAACATCTGACCACACCCATGTTCCGTCTTTCATCTTCTCTCTATGTCTATATGCAGATATATTTCCGCTTGTATCAACCACCATGTAAGTCTCCTTTTCACCGGGAACCGGAATATAATTTCCCGGTATCTCCGGATCAAGAATCCATCCACTGTCAGCTTTTGTCTTAACAGTCTTATCATACCATTGAGTACTCTGTGTTGAATCCGTACTTGGTCGTTTTGAAGGGTTATTTGCTTTACCTACCCATACGGCTACAAATACAAGAATCAGAACTGCCAGTGCTAAAACTATAACCTTATTTTTCACCTGTCATTCCTCACTTTCTTAAAAAAGCCAGCTCACATGAGCTGGCTGGCGACCTTTTCAGTGTTTTTGCTGTTTATTTTATTTAAGATATCTGGGTTACTATTATCTTAGGAGAAAGACATTTGTCGCCATAAATGATCTCATAATATTTATGCAATAAATGGAGGTGAATTCCATTAATTATTTACTCTTTTTTGAAAAATTAGCAAAGATTTTTAAAAATCCTGGTACATCTGCTTTCACTTCGCCTTTTATCTCATCCTTATTAATGATGCCTACAGATTTTGAACGACTATCTGTTGACTGGTTTCTGTTATCTCCAAGGACAAAATACTCATCGTCACCAAGTCTTATTTCCTCTGACGCAATACCTGCTTCTGCCATTTTATCATAATTATACTGACTCTCAGTATTATTTACATAAATCTTTCCATTACTTATATAAACAGTATCTCCGGGACACGCAACAACCCTTTTGATAATATAATCTTCTGTGCCGTCTTTTTTTATTATAACTATGTCTCCATAAACAGGGCTTGTAATCTGATATTTAATTTTATTCACAAACACCATTTGACTGTCTGTATATGTAGGTGTCATAGAATTTCCATCTACAATCATTAAATCACAAAGGAAAGCTCTGCATATTACAAGTATTGTAAATAGCGTTATCAACACAATTACTATATTCAGCATATGTTCAAACATACTCTTTCGTTTCACATATTCTTCCGGCATAAATTGAGAGTTTGAAGTTTCCTGCATTTCCTGAATCGTATTCGTTTTAGGAATATTGACAGGTTTCGGACACTCTTTTTTTTGCTCAGTCTTTGACTCATCATCTTTTAAAGCCGCTTTAACTATTTTCACAATCTTTGTGACCTCTTTCATATTAAGTTCGTCATCGACTTTAATTTTCTCTTCTGACTGTTTATTATCTGTATCAAGCTTTTCTGTTGCAACATCTTCTTCATTATTGTTTTTTATTACATTTCGCCTTAATCTATCAAGCGGATTACTTTCAGGAGGCATATCATCTTCTTTCTCTTCTCCGGCTTCATATTCATCTTTTTTATTAAACAAATTTTGTGCATAATTTGGCTTAAAAGCATCTGACTGCTGTTCTTTGATATCATGAACCTTCTGTCTGTTGACAGAAAGTCTGCTTTTGATTAACTCAGCATTTTCTTCCTGTTCTGGTTCATCACTTTTTTTTAACTTATCTAATAATTTTATCAATAACTTTCCCTCACTTTACAACACATCCTTAGTTATTATGCTAGGCTTATTGCTCTTGGCAAAATCATATTCTGCCTGCCACAATGCTGTTTTGTTTGTTATAAGCTTATCCCTGAAGTATGTAGCAGTACAAATTTTCAATTTATAGCCATCCAGTTCCTTCGGGTTTTTCTTATCCACCCATTTATTTACAATCTTTATCATTTTATCGAGGGTATCTTTTGTATCAACGATAAAATAAATATATCTTGTTACACGCAGAAGCTTGTTCATCTTGCGTTCATAATCAAGCTGCCCTTGATTGCCTCTTTCATATTCGTAAAAAGTAAGTTGCTTCCCATTTTCCTTAAATTGTATATCGGGAACGTATACCTCTTTGTTATTCCCCGAACCATAGTCTATAGGATTTTTTTTGTTAAACATGCTTACATCCGTAAATCTTGCTGGATCCTGAAGCATAAGCTCATACAGAAACAGTATTCCGTATCCATGCTCAAGATTGTCATGCTCATTTATTATTTTTTTCATTTCGCTTTTAACAGGATTCTGATGATATCTGAATTTATATACCATATTTCCCGCTTCTGAAATGTGATACACCATCAGATTTTTACTGAACGGATTAATTGCAGTATCGACAGCAAGTAGCCCCATGTCCTTTAAGGTATTGATTCCCTGTCTGATTGCCCCCTGCGTTTTTCTGCCGCCGAATGCATCTACTATCTTTGTCATTCTTGAAAGTCCCTGTTTCCCCATGATAGTCAGAATTTCCCAGTGGATGCCTTTTAGATTTTCCGCGGCAGCCTTTATTTTGTCATAGTCATCTCCTGTTGGTTCTCTGTCTATCTTTGGCTTTGGAGGCTTAAAATTCTGATTAAAAGCAGGAGTCTTTTTTATTACACTATTAATATTTTCTGCTGCTGCTGCTGCAATTAGGTTTCTGGCTTGTTCTTCCTCATCAGCATCCCCTTCAACAACAGTTTCGATATTTGCAGACTTCTTTTTTCCGAAATCCTTTAATTTCTTATGAGTTTTCTCCTCTGGAACTGTATTTGAAACATCTGCGTCTCTATTTTCTTCCGTGGCTTCATTAATAGCATCAACTGGAGTACCAGAATAGGAATTTTCACTTACAAGCATCTGGCTTATCTGATTTTTCAGGTTTTCAATTTCAGCTGATTTATCCTCAGATTCTTTTACAATAACCTTTATAATTTCATTTCTCTTATGCGAATATTCCTCAAATGCTAACTTTGTAGAGTGAACCAGTTCCTGCATATTTTTTTTGTTTGTATCATGTATTTCTTGTGATTTATTAAATATATTTTCACATAATTCTCTTACACGATCACATAAATCATTATATTCCTGCTCTTCTCTTTTCCATTCTGCTTCATTTTGGATGTTGGTTTCAACCATATCATCATACTTTGATATCAGAATGTTATATTTGTTAAGCAGTTCCCTGTAATCGTTATCTGTTACCATATTTTTCCTCCAGTTCTTTATAATATCCATCAGCCGTCCAGTCCTCAAAGCTGCTTACATCAATACCTTTCATTGTCTTTCCAACTGAACTGAAGTTTTGTGTAATTGTATCAAAATCAACCTTGCTCTGTGCCCTATATGTTATGGCCTGCTCTGCTTTTGTTTGACTGTTGACGGTAAGCGCCTCTGCAATATTCTGCAGGTAAATGGCTATATCATTTGCACACCAGTTATACAACATATTTTTTAAAAGCGAGTAATCACTCTTTACAGTAGTCGCATCCAGCTGTGTTAAATATGCATCTATTTCATCAAGTACGGATTCATATTTAGTTGCAATTATCTGTGAATTATCAGGATTAACTGCTAGCTCATAATCTGTCTCAAGCACTTTTTCATACAACAGCTTACATTTTTCATAATATGTCAGCAGTGATTTATATTCCTCTGCCTTTTTTATATCATCATACTTCATTGCCACAGGCACACTGTATCCTTTGCTGTCATACTGGTATGATGTTTTAGTTACACCGTATATGAGAAATATAATATATATAAAGCAAAAGCATACAGTCCAGATTTTCCATTTTACCTTCAAGGCATATACAACTTTTATGCTCCTTGACGGTTCAGCAGTGGTTTTCTCATTATCACAATCACAGATTTCTTCTTGAATTTTGTCATCACTCTTTTTATTTTTAAATATTCCTGAAAGTTGTCCCACTTTTCCGCCGTTTTTTTTTGACGATTTTCTTAAGGCTTCTATCGGAGTGGAGGTATAATCTCCACTCTTTCTGGACTGTTCCTTAAACACATCTTTATAACCTTCAGACGATTTATTTTTATATGCGTCTTTTAATCCTGCCATAAAATCGAAAACCTCACTTAAATATCATTATACACTTCGACATTCTCTGCTTCCTCATCATCAGGATCATAATCACTCTCGTAAGTGTTTGTCTCAATCTTGTCCGCAAGTGTTTCGATTGGCTCACTGACAACAATCACAAGCCCTTTGCCACTTGCATTAGATGACACATAACTGAATAAATATTCATAAAGCTCATCTGGAATTTCGTTTTTATTTTCATACTGGCATATATCCTCCGAATTTAATTCATCTAACCTCAATTCTATTGGAGTATCATCCGGTATTTTAACAAGCAAGTCTGATAAACAACTTTCTCGACCTGTTCTGTTGTTGAACAGATATTCTACTCCGTATGCATACAGTTCTGTAATATAATCCGTCCAGACATATTCCTTGCCACAATTCTTGCAGACAGACTTTTTATTCTGTATCAATCTTGTCTGAACGCTTGCATCAAGCAGAACCGTAGAACCAACTGACAGAATTTCCATATCACGCTTTGCACGCTCCCCATAAGACCTTACATACGGATAATCTGTATGATTTTCTGCAACATCCCCCTTAACCCTGTACTTTCTGTTAATTGCAATCGGATACTGGCAGGCATATAAATCACCTTTTCTGAAATCTTTTAATTCTGCACATATCGTACCGATTGCACTCACCCTATTACTTGTTTCCGCCCTAGACAACAAATATTCATACGCATCTTCCTTGGTATTATCACACTCCCTCATAACTATGCTCATTGGTGTTATATACACCAGTTCTCCAGTTTCAATGTTTTTTGTATTACATTCAGGACATGTAGACACCTTTGGTTCATACAACGTAGTTATTACTCCCAATACATCAATCATGTCATATTCATTAAGCTGCATCATTTGTTCTATTATTTTCGGGTCTCTGCTTTTTAAAAGCGGCACATCATACCTCGGTTTATAATCTGTTCCCGGAACTTCAATAAACCTTCTTACTGTCCTAATCAAAACTGATGCTTCAACAGGTTCTTTGTCCTTGTTAACTGTTACCCTTACCTTACCATACACATACCCATATAACTCAACCTTATTTTCTCTTGCCATAAAAAATAATTAACTTCCTTCCTTGTATTTTTTAATTTATTAGAGCCGATATCTGTGATTTAACAATTGCACTCACACTATCAGCATCATAATCTGTTCCATCTGCAATACACTCAGATACATAATTTGCCTGTGCTATTATATTATTAGTGGTTTTCATCATTGTTTCTCTTGTACTCTCATAATCCTGTGCAGGTCGTTTATGTTCCAGCTCGTCATAAAGCTTTTCAAGATTTTCTTTCGTTACTGCTATATTCCCTAATACAGATTCCTTATCTGCCGCACTTTTATACTGTGTGACATTTGAAACAAGTGTCATGCCATATGAATTTATTTTCGTCTTGATACCTTCAATGAAGATTGAATATTCTGTTGCTGACAGAGCAACATCTGAATAATATGCATCCTTTGTATCCGGTTCATTTTCAAATAAAAGCTGTGTTCCTGATTCAGAACATCCAGTAAGTGTTACACATGCTAATAATCCCACCATAAAAGGTGTTACTTTTTTGTTCGCCATAGGCTTAATCCCCCTCGCTAAAATTATCATCTAATCTATTTATGCAATAATGCACTCTCAATTCCTTAAAAAAATTTTATTTTCTTCAATGATGGATTCTGATTTCTAATTTAAAAATGCTTCTAAAAAGTTATCCACAATAATTTTTTTCAAAACAGCTCCTTGATTGATTGCTTGATTATATACTTGATTATATTCTTGATTATATTCTTGATTACGGGGTTCATTTTATTCAGTATTTATGCGACCTGCGAAACGCAAAGGACATAGAGTTTTCCAATGAAGGTCATAGAGTTTTCCAGTGAAGGTCATAGA